>ERZ808037.39-NODE-39-length-146929-cov-35.367690_pt1 | contig 146929 bp, 123 predicted proteins | sample MGYA00380190_ERZ808037 | MGnify/ENA primary metagenome ERZ808037 (study PRJEB31490, sample SAMN06133399) | mouse gut metagenome | isolation source: J9 | host: mice | place: China: Chengdu | collected 2015-05 ...
CGCTGGTGGGTGTCGTGGTCTCCGGATGGCTGCTGCGCAAAAATCTCAGATGATTTTTGGCAGAACCGGACGGCCGACAGCAAAACGGCACGATTTTTGTTATAACTATACGGTGTAAGCCCGCCTCAGATGGTCTTACAGCTTAAATATCAGAATTTGACTGAATTATAAACTAAAAAAATATCGAAATTATGGAAAGAATTGAACCCGGAAAATATGTAGAACTCGGCTATGATCTCTACGCAGTAGAAGCCGACGGCAGCGAAAAGCTTGTACATCAGACGGATGCCAGCGATCCCGAGAAGATCGTCTTCGGAGTGACCCGCGGCGTGATCGCTCCGCTGGAGAAAGCCATCGAAGGGCTGACAAAGGGTGAGAAATTCAATGTATACGCCAATGCCAACGAGGCATTCGGCCCCTACGACCCCGACCAGGTGGCTGAGCTCGACCGCGACATCTTCGTAGTCGACGGCAAATTTGACGCTGATGTGATTAAGCCCGGCGCTATCGTGCCTATGATGACAGCCGACGGTTTCCGCATCAACGGTGTGGTTAAAGAATTGACCGACAAGCATGTAAAGATGGATTTCAACCATCCGCTGGCAGGCAAGCCGGTACGTTTCGACGGTAAAATCCTGGAAGTGCGCGACGCTACCCCCGAGGAGGTACAGCCCGCTCACGGCTGCGGCTGCGGCCATGACCACTGCGGCTGCGGCGACGACCATGAATGCGGATGCGGCGACGACTGCGGCTGTGACCACGATCACGACCACTGCGTCTGCGGCGACCACGAGTGCGGCTGCCACTGATCAGTCAGTCAGGATTCACTATCTGCAGGAAGCAGCGGAGTCAGCGGTCTAACATGCTGATTCCCTGCCTTCTGCCTATAAATGTCATCTCCACCATAACCATTATCACACATGCGACAACTGCGCGTCATTGCCGCGGCTGCGGCCATCCTGGCCGGAGCCATGCAGGCGGCTACAGGTCAGGAATTTACCTGGAGTCTGGATTTCGGCTCCGTGTTTGACAACCGCGAGGGCGACAACAAGTATTCCGACACCAAGACCTTCTTTTTCACCAATTTAGCGCCGGAAATCGGGGTGAAATTCACCGATACCGACCGGATAGCCGGAGGTGTGGTCTGGAATCAGCCCATCGGCAATGAATGGGACGGCGCCAAGGTGAGTCCCACGCTCTACTACCGCCACCACGGCAAGCGCTGGAGCGCCTCACTGGGCATGTTCCCGCGCACTCAGCTTCATCAGGAGCTGCCGGGCTTCCTCTGGTGCGACTCGCTGACCTATTTTCAGCACAACATCCGCGGAGTGCTGCTGCAGTATGATTCCGACCGGTCGTTCATCGACTTCTATCTCGACTGGCGGCAGATGCAGACCGAGACCAAGCGCGAGCAGTTCAACATCGTGTTCCATGGCGAGACTCACCCTACGGGCCGCGCCTTCCTGGTGGGCGGACATGTGATGATGAATCATTACGCCCTGAAAAAAAACGCTCCCGACGACCAGCATATCGTTGACAATTTCCTTGTCAACCCGTACGTAGGGTTCGACTGGAGCCGGCATACCGCCCTCGACTCGCTGACGGTGAAAGTCGGAGCGCTGATGACCATCGAGCGCAACCGCGGCAACGACCGCGGCTGGCAGACCCCCGCAGGCGGCTGGATCGAGGCTCTCGGCGAATGGAAATGGCTCGGAGTGAAGAATTCGCTCTATGTGGGCCGGCGGCTCTACCCCTCCTACAGCGAGTTCGGCTCGACGCTCTATCAGGGCGAGCCCTACTACCAGTCGAAGTTCTACAACCGCACCGACGTCTACGCCAAGATCTACACCAACCGGTGGGTCGATCTTCAGGCGTCGCTCGACTTCAATGTGATGCAGGGGAGCTTCATCTTCTACCAGCGGCTCATGGTGAGGGTCAATCTCGACTATCTCAACTGCCGGCTGTTCCGCAAAAAATAGGAAATTTCCTTCAGGCTCCTTTCAGCTCATAAAAATTTGCTATATTTGCCATAATAAGCGAAAGAATGTTTGTTAATATAGGCAGAGCGGTCAACAAAGTGTTGGCGCGGGCGATGTCGCTTCCGGTGATATTCTATCGCGGATGCATATCGCCGATGTTGCCGCCGTCGTGCAGGTTCACTCCCACCTGCTCGGAATATGCCCTCGAGGCCCTGCGGGTTCATGGCCCGTGGCGAGGCTCGTGGCTTACCATCCGGCGGCTTATGCGCTGCCACCCCTGGGGCGGTTCGGGCTACGACCCGGTGCCCGCTCCCGACTCATCCCGATCTGCTCCCCATAAGCCCTGAAACCCTACCTAAGCTAAATCCGACCGTGGAAAAACATCCTGAAAACTCACCCGAATATGTTGGTCTGACCGTCAATGCCGGTGTGGCCCAGCCGCCAAGCGTCAATCCGTATCTCAAACCGCGCCGCCGCCAGCCCCTCCCCTCGGCCGCCGATCTGGTGGAGGGGATACTCAAAGGGGATGTGACGCGTCTGGCACGCGCCGTGACGCTCATAGAGAGCGTGGCGCCGCAGCATCAGGCCATCGCTCAGGAGGTAATCGAGAAATGCCTCCCTTATTCGGGCCACAGCCGGCGCATCGGTATCACCGGAGTGCCCGGCGCGGGAAAATCCACTTCAATCGACGTGTTCGGGCTTCATGTGCTCAAAGACGGGGGTAAGCTGGCAGTATTGGCCATCGACCCTTCAAGCGAACGCACTCAGGGGAGTATCCTGGGCGACAAGACTCGCATGGAGAAGCTTGCCGTGCATCCCAACGCCTTCATCCGCCCTTCCCCGTCGGCAGGGTCGCTCGGAGGCGTGGCCCGTAAGACGCGTGAGACGATTGTGCTCTGCGAAGCCGCAGGATTCGACAATGTATTTGTAGAGACCGTGGGCGTAGGGCAGAGCGAGACAGCCGTCCACTCGATGGTCGACTTCTTCCTGCTGATTCAGCTGGCCGGAACCGGCGACGAGCTGCAGGGGATCAAGCGCGGCATCATGGAGATGGCCGACGGCATAGTGATCAACAAGGCCGACGGCGACAATATCGAGCGGGCCAAGCTGGCTCAGGCTCAGTTCCGCTCGGCTCTGCGGCTTTTCCCCACACCACCCTCAGGGTGGACGCCGGAAGTGCTCACCTATTCGGGCTATTTCGAGCTTGGAATCCCTGAGGTATGGGATATGATCGACCGCTATTTCCACTTTGTGAAAGAAAACGGCTATTTCGAGCGCCGACGGCTCAATCAGGCGCGCTACTGGATGTATGAGACCATCGATTCGGAGCTGCGCCGCCGATTCTACGACGACCCCGACCGCGCCAGCCTCATCGCCGAGACCGAGCGCAAAGTGCTCGACAACCGTCTCTCCCCCTTCGCCGCAGCCCAGCTGCTTCTCAAATAAGATACCACTCCTGAAATCCAACTACTATGGCTAAGAAATCTCCCGCCAAAGAATCTCCCGCCGCCAAGGCGCCCAAAGCTACTGCGAAAGCACCCAAGGCTGCTGATAAGGCCGCCAAAGCCGCCAAGACCACCTCAAAAGCCGCTGATAAGGCTCCCAAGGCCGCCTCAAAGGCCGCTGTGAAGGCACCCAAGGCTGCCGCCAAGGCGCCGCGCACTGTCAAACCCCAACCGCTGGCTATCTACAAAAACGACCCGTGGCTGGAGCCCTATGCTCCCGCTATCGAGGGTCGCCATCAGGATGCCATCCGCCGCGAGGCCGAACTTATCACCCACTGCCACTCGCTGAAAGATTTCGCCAACGCTCATCAGTATTTCGGCCTTCACCGCGTGGGCGACTGGTGGGTCTTCCGCGAATGGGCGCCCAACGCTACCGAAATCTACCTCGTGGGCGACTTCTCGCAGTGGAAAGAGCGTCCCGAATATAAGCTCACGCGCATAAAGGGCGGAGTATGGGAGCTTCATGTGCCTTTGGATGCCATCCATCCCGAGCAGCTCTACAAGATGAGCGTCCACTGGGAGGGTGGTCAGGGTCTGCGCATCCCGGCCTACGCTACGCGTGTGGTGCAGGATGCCGAGACCGGCATCTTCTCGGCACAGGTGTGGGAACAGAATCCCTACCGCTGGACGGTGGAGAATTTCACGCCCGACACTCGCCCGCTGCTCATCTACGAATGCCATATCGGTATGGCCCAGGAGCGCGAAGGGGTGGGCACATATACGGAATTCCGCGACAATATCCTGCCGCGCATCGCCGCCGACGGCTACAACGCTATCCAGATCATGGCCATTCAGGAGCATCCTTACTACGGGTCGTTCGGCTACCATGTGTCGAACTTCTTCGCCGCCTCGTCGCGTTTCGGTACACCCGAAGAGCTTAAGAGCCTGATCGACAAGGCCCATGAGCTGGGTATCGCCGTGATTATGGACATCGTCCATTCACATGCCGTAAAGAATGAGAACGAGGGGCTCGGACGCCTCGACGGCTCGCCCGACCTCTACTTCTACGGCGACCACAGGCGCGAACATCCGGCCTGGGATTCGCTCTGCTTCGACTACGGGAAGACGGAAGTGCTTCATTTCCTGCTCTCCAACTGCAAATACTGGCTCGAAGAGTATCATTTCGACGGCTTCCGTTTCGACGGCGTCACCTCGATGCTCTACTACGACCATGGCCTGGGTAAAGCCTTCGGAAGCTACGGCGACTACTACGACGGCAATCAGGATACCAACGCCATAGTATATCTCACTCTTGCCAACAAGCTCATCCATCAGATCAACCCCGCGGCCATCACCATCGCCGAGGAGATGAGCGGTATGCCGGGTCTGGCCATCAAATTCAAGGACGGCGGTATCGGTTTCGACTACCGCATGGCCATGGGCATCCCCGACTACTGGATCAAGACGCTCAAGGAGCGCAAGGACGAGGACTGGCATCCGACCTCGATATTCTGGGAGCTGACCAACCGCCGCAGCGACGAGAAGACCATCAGCTATGTGGAGAGCCACGACCAGGCGCTCGTGGGCGATAAGACGGTGATTTTCCGTCTGATCGACAAGGAGATGTACTGGCACATGATGGTGGGCGACACCAACTCGGCCGTCACCCGCGGCATCGCCCTCCACAAGATGATACGCCTGGTGACGCTGGCCACCGTCAACGGCGGCTACCTCAACTTCATGGGCAACGAATTCGGCCATCCCGAATGGATCGACTTCCCGCGCGAGGGGAACGGCTGGAGCTACAAGTATGCGCGCCGCCAGTGGGACCTCGTCGACCGCGAAGATCTGCAGTATAAATTCCTCAACGCCTTCGACAACGCCATGATCGAGCTTGTGAGCGGCGTCTACAATTTCCAGGCTCTCGGCATCGAGAAACTTTGGGAGAAAGACGACGACCAGGTGCTGGCCTTCCGCCGCGGCGACCTGGTGTTCGTGTTCAACTTCTCGCCCACCAAATCGTTCGACGGCTACGGCATCCTGGCGCCTGTGGGGAAATACCGCACGGTGCTCTCGTCTGACTCTCCCGCCTTCGGCGGCTTCGGCAATATCGACGAAAGCGTGGAGCATCTGACGCAGTACGACCCGCTGTATCAGCCTCTTGGCAAAGAGTGGCTCAAACTCTATCTGCCGGCTCGCTCCGCCATGGTGCTCCGGCTTCAACATCCCCGTAAGAAATGACCACACAATCTGAATCTGACAAGATATTGACGGGGGCGCCTTCAGGGGATGCCCCCGTTGCTCACCCCGGCGTAGAGCTGACACGCGCCGACCTTCAGGCGCTGCTCGATGCTGAAGCCGCGCGTATTAATTCGCCGGCCTTTATCGTCGACGATCCCGTGCAGTTTCCGCGCCGGTTCAGCCGCCTGCAGGACATCGAAGTGGTTGCCTTCCTCTCGGCTACGATAGCCTGGGGCAACCGCAAGATGATCTGCCGCAACTGCGACCGTATGCTGGCCCTGATGGACAATCAGCCCTACGACTATGTGATCGACGGCGGATTTGAGACTCTGCCCGACCAAAATATCCACCGCACATTTTTTGCCCGCGATCTGCGCCACTATCTGCGCGGCCTGAGGCAAATCTTTCAGCGCTACGGCTCCCTGGCCGACTTCGCCAAGGCGCAGCACATCGACGCCAGCGAAGCACCGTCGTGGGCGCTCGTAGAGGCCATGAACGCACAGCTGACCGAAGCGAACGCGGGAGTGGCCAATACACGCTGCCTCCCCGGCAATCTGGCCACCACGGCGCTCAAACGCGTCAATATGGCCCTGCGATGGCTCGTGCGCCGCGACGGGATAGTCGATATGGGAGTCTGGAGCGACGTGCTGACGCCGGCGCAGCTATACATCCCGCTCGATGTGCACGTGAACCGCACCGCCCGCGATCTGGGCCTGCTCACGCGTAAAGCCGCCGACCGCAAAGCCGTGGAGGAGCTGACCGCTCAGCTGCGTTCTTTCCGCCCCGACGACCCCACAATCTACGATTACGCGCTCTTCGGCATCGGGATGAATCTGTAAAAGTCACTGTAAGCCCCTGTAAGAGCCGGCCCTTGCTGCGAGCCTCCGGCGCATTTTTAAGCAGCCTTCACAGAAAAATCCTGTCAATCAGCTAAACCCGCACCGGGCGACAGACGTTTCAACTACAAAAAAACAGTATCCGCAATGAATATTTCACTCTTTGAAATCTTTGGCACGCTTGCTGCCATCTGCATGGTGCTTGGCTATATGCCTCAGGCCATTTACACAATCCGCACACGCGACACCGACGCCATCGCCCTCCCCACCTTCCTGCTGATGGGCTTAGGCTCATTCTTCTTCATCGTGCAGGGATTCTTCAGCGACCCCGTCAACATCCCGCTGATCGTCACCAACACCATCACCGCCGGCTGCTCCGCCATCGTCTTCGGCATCAAGATTTACAACGACTACTTCAGCGGCCGCCCCCAAAAGTAACCCCTCGTCATCCTACACCTGCGGCCTGATGACCGGCATGACCCTGCTTGGCGGCACTTACGCCTATGAAGGGCCGCAGCGCCGTTTCGGCCATGACAATTATCGTGTAGTCGGCTATGATGAGGAGCGCGAACGCGCCGCCAAGTTTGCCGCCAATAAAGATCTGACCGCCATGGGGTAGATCGGCCGCTCGTTCCGCCCTGTGGAAGGGACATTCCGGCATAAGAATACCCTCTACAGCAAAGACGACATCACGGTCGACAATCAGTTTGTGCTCGATACGCCCGAAGCCTTCTATCTGGTGGTGTTCAACTACGATAAGTTTGGCAACAATCTTGACTACCGCCCTGATTTCAAGCGTATTGGCGCCGATCCTGCCGATTTTGCCTCGGTGAAGGAGCTTTGGACAGGCGAGATCTTCGCCGATCCGGCTAAGCTGGCTTACACCATCCCGTCGAAAGATGTGCGCATCTTCCGCCTCGAAAAGAAATAATCCCGACCATCCCTGCGTTATTCTGTTAAGATGAGCAGGAAGATTGTCATAGCGTGCGACTCGTTCAAAGGTTCGCTCACAGCCGCCGAGGCGGTGGCTGCTGCGGCCCAGGGAGCGGGTCGCGCTCTGTCTGACTCCACCGGCCATCGAGCGGCTGACGTTGAAATCGTCGGAGTGCCGGTAGCCGACGGAGGCGAAGGCACCACCCGGATGATTACCGACGCCCTCGCAGGCCGTTACGTCACGGTGCGCGTTTCGGGGCCGCTGGGGCGCCAAGTGGAGGCTACCTACGGGATTGTGGGGCCGGAAGACGGAACGCTGACGGCTGTGATTGAGGTGGCGGCAGCGGCAGGGCTTACGCTTCTGGCTCCGCAGGAACGCAACCCGCTGATTACCACTACACGCGGAGTGGGGAAGATGCTCGCCGACGCTTATGCGCGCGGATGCCGCCGCTTTATCGTCGGGCTGGGCGGAAGCGCCACCAACGACGGCGGCGCCGGAATGCTCAGGGCGTTAGGCGTCAGATTCCTTGACTGTGAGGGACGCGATATAGGCGAGGGCGGGGCTGCCTTGGCTTCGCTTGAACGGATTGATGCGTCGGGAGCGCGTCTGGACGTGCTGCGGTGCCCGATGACGGTGCTCTGCGACGTGCGCAACCTGCTGACCGGTCCGCAGGGTGCGTCGGCGGTGTTCGGCCCGCAAAAAGGCGCCACTGCAGCCGATGTAGCCCTGCTCGACAGCGCTCTGACGCGCTATGGACGGGTGCTCAACGCTTACGTGGCTGAATTTAAGGTTATGCAAAATGCAGATGGAAGCTTTTCGCCCGCTGATATAGCTTCAATGGCCGGAGCCGGGGCTGCAGGAGGCACAGGGGTCGCGCTATTGGCTTTTGCCAATGTCAGGCTCGTGCCCGGGGTGCTGACTGCGCTGCAGATAATCTGCTTTGATGAAATCGTCAGAGAGGCTTCGCTGGTGATTACAGGCGAGGGGCGCTCCGATGCCCAGACGCTTCAGGGAAAGGCTCCGACGGGTGTGCTGCGATATGCAGGCGCCATCCCCACCATTCTGCTCTCCGGGGCTGTCAGCGATGCTCAGGCGCTGCTCGATGCCGGATTTGCCTCAGTGCGCGCCGCTACTCCCGAAGGGATGCCGCTTGCCGAGGCCATGCGCCCCGAGGTAGCAGCCCGCAACCTGGCTGATGCCGCCGAGAGGGCGGTCAGGGATTTCTTCGGCGAATGAAAAGGAGAAGAATCCCACTGGCCGAGCGTCATGCTTTTTGCTTTCAGTTCGGTTGCATTCTGGGTCTGAACGGCTCTAAGCATCATGGCATCCTCTATGTCAGCGTCTACCACGGCAATGCCAAGTATCTCAAGCCCATGCTTGACGGCCGAGGCGCATCCCGACCAAAACCTGCCGATGTGGGCGGTCTTCTTTCCGGCTTTGGAAACATAACTGGGATCAATGGCAATTGCCAGCCGTTTCATTCCATATTGGAAACGATCGGCGGCAAGGTTCATGTTGAAGCACATCCAGTCGAAGTCCTTGCGGAAGGTCTGCCTGTAGCATTGCTCTCTGCGTCGCCCGTAGCGTCCAAGCTGAAGAAAGTTTATCTTTCGCGGTATGCACATGATTAAAATCAGTAGCTCGATGATGTTTGCTTTGAAAGTTTTGTTTAACTTTGCGGAGTAGCCGAAGAAAGCTCTCCGGCAGATGCCCTCATATTGGTCAAGTAGCTCGAAAATCTGCATAACTTTATAGGTGGTGGATTACCATAAAGCTACTGAAAATCAGCGACTTGGCCAAATTTTTAGTGTTAAATTTCATGCTAAACATCAGATTTTTAACGGATTAAACACTTGGCTCCTCGGAGCCGTCAAAAAATAGCCGAAGTATTGCTTCAAGCAATTCGGGGTATCGCCCAAAGAGTTCGAAAAGCAGTGTCGCCAGAAGGCTCAGGCTGCAAAGGCCGAGGAGCCAACATAATCCGGCTCCGCCCGATCAAATCGCTAACAATTAATTTTCTAATTGATGAAAAACTTTTTTATATCAGCAGTGGCCATAACGGCTTGTATGGCACTTCAGGCTGAAGTAAAACTGCCCAACTACTTGTCCGATAATATGATAGTTCAGCGTAACGCTACGCTGAAGGTCAGCGGCACCGCCGCTCCCGGCTCTACAGTGTCTGTCACTCCCGAATGGAGCGGCAAGACCGTGAAGGCCAAAGCCGGCGCCGACGGCAAATTTGTGGCCAAAGTGGCTACGCCCGAGGCCGGAGGCCCGTGGATGCTTGAGGTGACCGACGGCACCGACAAGGGCGTCACTCTGCGCAACATCCTCTCGGGCGAAGTGTGGCTCTGCGCCGGCCAGTCGAACATGGAATATCCCACCCGCGGCTGGACCGAGGTGATGGATGCCGACCGCACGATTCATACGGCTCAGCATCCCGACCTGCGCCTGCTTCATGTGGCTAAAAAGATGGCTTTCACGCCTCAGGACAATATCGAGACAGCCGGATTCCAGGGCTGGCAGGAGTGTACGCCAGTGACGGTTCAGGATTTCTCCACCGTGGCCTACCATTTCGGCAAGCGGCTTCTGGAAGAACTGAAAGTGCCCGTGGGCGTAATCGACTGCTCGTGGGGCGGCACTCCCGCCGAAGCATGGACCTCTTACGAGGGCATCTGCGGCGTCCCCGGCTTCGAATATGAGGCTGACGCCATGAAGCGCTGCAACTTCGACGGCGCTGCGCTCAGCGCTGACTACGACGCTTGCAGGGCAAACTGGATGGCTAACGCCAACAAGGCGGTGAAACCCGCCGACATGACTGTGCTCAACGAGGGCGAAGGATGGTTTTCCGCTCCCGCAGGCCAGCCGTTTGAGAATATCGACCTGGGTGCAAATTTCGACGGCATCGCGCTGGCACAGTATGCCTTCGATGTGCCTGAGGAGCTTGTCGGACAGCCCGTTAAGCTCCATCTCGGCGCCATCGACGATGAGGACGTCACCTATCTCAACGGTAAGGAGGTGGCCCGCGGCTTCGGATGTAACAATCCGCGCCACTACACTGTCTCGGCTTCGGATGTGAAGCCTGGCAAGAATATCCTGACCATTCAGATGACCGATACCGGTGGCGGCGGCGGCTTCCAGAACCCAGCTTCTGACATGTATGTCGAAATTGGCGACAAGCGTATCGGCCTTGACGGTAACTGGCAGTATTTCAAGGCCGTCGACTTCGCGACGCTTCCCAAACTCCCCGTATCGGTGGACGGATCGAGCTATCCGACAGTACTTTACAACGCTATGGCCTCGCCGCTGAAAAATCTCCCCATCGCCGGTACGATATGGTATCAGGGGTGTGCCAACGTGGGTCGCGCCGACCAGTACCGTCCGCTGATAAAGGCGATGGTCAACGACTGGCGCAAGCTCTGGGGCGAGAATATGCCTTTCTATTTCGTGCAGCTCGCCGGCTATCTTGAGCCTAAGAGTCTCCAGCCCGACTCGGAATGGGCTGCTCTGCGCGATGCACAGACTGCAGCTCTGGAGCTCCCCAACACCGGCATGGCCGTGGCCATCGATCTGGGTAATCCCGGCGATATCCATCCGCGCAACAAGCAGGATGTAGCCGACCGCCTGGCCCGTCTGGCTCTGAACGACACCTATGGCCGTCCGACCGTATGCCGCGCCCCCGAGCTTGTATCGCTCAGCGCCGACGGCAACAAGCTTACAGCCAAATTTTCCGGCGCTTTGGATCCTACATCGGTGGCTGTGACCGGATTCATCATCGGCGATAAGGACGGCAACTTTGAAGTGGCCAACGGACGCCTGCAGGGCGCTGACACAGTGATACTCAGCTCGTCGAAAATCAAGAATCCCGTAGAAATCCGCTACGACTGGGCCGACTATCCCGGCGGCAACCTCTATGGCGCCGACCATCTGCCTGTGGCACCTTTCGCCAAAAAACTCTGAATACAGTAAAGAATATCTTTAACCTAACTATAAAGTTACATCATTTAGGAATCTCAAACTCGTTATCACCGCACTGCTCGTGGGCGTCGCTTCCACGGCATGGAAGACTATTTCGAACCCGCTCTGCAGGTGAACCATCCCGACGGAAATACCTCCACTCTGCTCAAATACAAAATCCCACAGCGTCAATACTTTGGCCGACGGGGCAACGGGTTTCCGGGCAATCTCCGAGCCACGGTAGGCTACACATGGACTGACGATAACAGGCTTCAGATCCGTTTTGAAGCCATTTCCGGACGCTCTTACAACAATCATGACGGCATAGCCTTTGAGTGTCAGGGTTTACGGATGCATGCAATCATCCGGAGTACCTGCCTTCGGTGGCTTCCCCTTGCGCTCCCTATCGCCGCGAAATTGAATTCCGCTTCTCAACTATATGATTCTGATCTTGCCATTTGAGCCGGATACAAAATGACCTATACGCCTACAAAAATGAGATGCACCCCGGGCGGGGCGCATCTCATTTTTGGCATGTATCTCGCCGGAAATTGGAGTCGGCGGGTTTGAATCTTGTCGCCGGAGATTAGAATTCGGCAGATTTGGGCGTACGCGGGAAGGGGATGACGTCGCGGATGTTGGTCATGCCCGTCACGAAAAGCACGAGGCGCTCGAAGCCGAGGCCGAAGCCCGAGTGGGGCACGGAGCCGAAGCGGCGTGTGTCGAGATACCAGACCATATCCTTCATGGGGATGTGGAGCTCCTCGATGCGCGCAAGCAGCTTGTCGTAGTTTTCTTCGCGTTCCGAACCGCCGATGATTTCGCCGATCGAGGGGAAGAGCACGTCCATGGCGCGTACGGTCTTGCCATCCTCGTTCTGCTTCATGTAGAAGGCCTTGATCTCTTTGGGATAGCCCGTAAGGATCACGGGGCGCTTGAAATGTTTCTCTACAAGGTAGCGCTCGTGCTCGCTCTGGAGGTCGATGCCCCACTTCACAGGAAAGTCGAATTTATGGCCGGATGCTTTGAGAATGTCGATGGCTTCGGTGTAGCTCAGTCGCACGAAGTCTTCTTTGAGCACGTGCTCCAGACGGTCGACCAGTTCCTTGTCGAAATGCTCGCAGAGGAAGTCGATGTCGTCTTTGCAATGGTCGAGCGCGTAGCGGATGCAGTATTTGAGGAAGTCTTCGGCCAGATCCATGTTTTCATCGATGTCGATGAAGGCAACTTCCGGCTCGATCATCCAGAATTCGGCCAGGTGGCGCGGAGTGTTGGAGTTTTCGGCGCGGAATGTGGGGCCGAAGGTGTAGATAGCGCCCAGAGCGGTGGCTCCAAGCTCACCTTCGAGCTGTCCGGAGACGGTCAGCGAGGTGGGTTTGCCGAAGAAGTCGCACGAATAGTCGACTTTGCCGTCTTCGGTGCGCGGCGGGTTGTTGAGGTCGAGCGTAGTCACCTGGAACATGGCGCCGGCGCCTTCGCAGTCGCTGGCTGTGATGAGCGGGGTGTTGAGATAGAAGAATCCGCGCTCCTGGAAGTAGCGGTGGATGGCGTAGGCCAGAGTGGAGCGGATGCGGAGCACAGCCGAGAAGGTGTTGGTGCGCGGACGCAGATGGGCGATGTCGCGCAGGAACTCCAGCGAGTGGCCTTTCTTCTGCAGGGGGTAGGCGTCGGGGTCGGCGGTGCCGTAGACTTCGAGGGTTTTTACCTGGATTTCCACGCTCTGGCCTTTGCCCTGACTCTCCACGAGCTCTCCGGTGGCTGCGAGAGCCGAACCGGTGGTGAGCGGTTTGAGCTGCTCGTCGGTGAAGAGGTTCATGTCGAATACGAGCTGGATGTTGCGGATTGTGGAGCCGTCGTTGAGGGCCACAAACTGCACATACTTGTTGCCGCGATGGGTGCGTACCCATCCTTTGACACAAACTTCTTTGCCCAGGAGCTCCTGAGCCTGCTCAAACAATTGTTGTATCTTGATTCGTTTCATTACTGAGTCTGAAATTTTTTTATCCGTTGGGGATATTTTGCTCTCTGATGAATTACTCGAATGAGCCCATTTTAAGGTAGTTGACCTCTTCCTGAGTCAGGTAGCGCCAGCGGCCGCGCGGCAGGTTCTTCTTGGTGAGGCCTGCGAAGTAGACGCGGTCGAGCTTGGTCACGTGGTAGCCGAGGCTTTCGAAGATGCGGCGCACGATGCGGTTGCGGCCCGAGTGGATTTCGATGCCGGCCTGGTTGCGGTCGGTCTCGGTGGCGTAAGAGATGGCGTCGGCGTGGATGGGGCCGTCTTCCAGTTCAATGCCGTCGGCGATACGCTGCATATCCTCTTCGGCGATGTCCTTATCGGTCCAAACGTGGTAGATTTTTTTCTTGACGAATTTGGGGTGTGTGAGCTTCGAGGCGAGGTCGCCGTCGTTGGTCAGCAGGAGCACTCCGGTAGTGTTGCGGTCGAGGCGTCCTACGGGGTAGATGCGCTCGTTGCATGCGCCCTTGACCAGGTCGAGCACTGTGGTGCGGCCGTTGGGGTCGTCGCTCGTGGTGACGCAGTCTTTGGGCTTATTGAGCAGGATGTAGCATTTGCTTTCCAGAGCAACCACCTTGTCGTCGTATTCCACGGTGTCGGAGTGGGAGATCTTGGTGCCGAGTTCGGTGACCACATTGCCGTTGACCTTCACCAGACCCTGCTGGATGAATTCGTCGGCTTCGCGACGCGAGCAGATGCCGGCGTTGGCCATGAACTTGTTCAGGCGGATCTTTTCGTCCGGATCGGGCAGCGGCATCTCATATTCAATGCGCTTGGGACGCGGAGTGAAGCTCTTGCCCTGACGTACGGGGCCGTTGTTGAAGCGGTTGCCCTGGCCCTGGCGGTTGTAGCCACCCTGACGGTTATACCCGCCCTGACGGTTGCCGTAGCCACCCTGGTTGTTGTAGCCACCCTGGTTGTTGTATCCGCCCTGATTGTTATATCCGCCCTGACGGTTGTTGTAACCGCCCTGACGGTTGTTATATCCACCCTGACGGTTGTTATATCCACCCTGGCGGTTGTTGTATCCGCCCTGACGGTTATTATATCCACCCTGACGGTTGTATCCGCCCTGGTTGTTGTAGTTGCGCTGCTGATAGTTGTTGCGGGGCTGGTAGCCTTCGGTGTGCTGAGCGGTTTCAGTGCCTTCGGCAGCGGCAGCCGGAGTGGTGTTTTCGGTGCCTTCTGTGGGGTTTACAGGCTGCTGATAGGGGCGCTGCTGATAGGGACGGTTGTATCCTCCCTGACGGTTGCCGTAGCCGCCCTGATTGTTGTAACCTCCCTGACGGTTATATCCGCCCTGGCGATTGTATCCGCCCTGACGGTTGCCGTAACCGCCTTGATTGTTGTATCCACCCTGACGGTTGTATCCGCCCTGACGATTGCCGTATCCGCCCGGATTGTTGTATCCACCCTGATGGTTGTAGCCGCCCTGGCGATTGTTGTAAGGGCGCTGCTGATAGTTGTTTCGGGGCTGGTAGTTGTCGCGCTGTGTACCGTCGCCCTGGCTTTCGCCGTCGGTGTGCGATGGATTCTCGTAGCGTGTGTCGGCAGTGGTGCCTGACAAATCTGAGGAGCCCATGGGCTGGCTGATGCGTGGGCGCTTCGGTTTTTTAGCTTCGTTAGCTTCCATGATGTTAATAAATGTAGATGGTGTACCTCTGTGTATCAATAGGTTAATTATTGCTTTCGCCGCCTCTCGGCAGCCCGGCAGTTTCAAAATAGTCTATTAGAACAACAGATACAAACGATTAATAGATTTATAGCTATAAAAATTTTGTTAGAAATTTCTTTCACATGGTCCGGCCTCATCGGCACGGCAGAGCGCGGCTCTCGGCAGGGGAGCAAGGCTCCGAAGTTGTAGAGTATCCCTCTAAGTGATGCAAAATTAAAACATTTCCCCGATACTACCAAAAAAATCTTGCAGAGGCTTCCGAGGGCGCGGTTTAGGAGGAAATATAAGGGAGGATTAGAAGGAATTATAAGGGAGGATAAAACTTATAATTCGTATAAATCTAATAAATTTTATAAGGGGGGTCAGTTTTTGCGGTCGATGATGAAGTCGAAGATAGCCAGAAGGTTACGGCGGGCCTGCGAGTCGGGGAAGCGGTCGAGCAGGCGGGCGGCCTGAGCGCGCAGTCGGGCCATGCAGGCGTTGGCGTAGTCGATGCCGCCATTGTCTACGGCGTAGGCTATGAGCGTGGCAATCTCTTCGGGCGTATGGCTCTCGGAGCAGGCCAGGCGCGCCATCTCGGGCTGCCGGGGCAAGTCGGCGCGGTTGAGCACATGAAGCAGCGGGAGAGTGATTTTCCCCTCGCGCAGGTCGTTGCCCGTGGGCTTGCCTATGGCCTCGTCGGAGAAGTAGTCGAATATATCGTCCTTGATCTGGAAGCAGAGTCCCAGCAGACGAGCAAATTCGCGCAGGGCGTCAAGGTCGTCGCCTTCGGAGAGTCCGGCTCCGTAGGCGCCCACTTCCACGCAGCTTACGAACAGCGAAGCCGTCTTGCGGTAGATGATTTCGAAATATTTGTCCTCGTCGAATGTGTTGGCTTTGGAATTGGAGATTTCGTCAAGCTCGCCCACCGACAGGAGCTTGCCGAGATTGGAAATGGACTCCACCACGCGTATGTCGCCGGTGGCAACGCTCTGCAGTAGGGCGTTGGAGAGGAAGAAGTCGCCTATGAGCACAGCCATATGGTTGTCGTATGCGCCGTTGATGGTCTGTGCGCCGCGCCGCATTGTGGTATCATCGACCACATCGTCGTGGATGAGCGAGGCGTTATGAAGCAGCTCTACGGCTACAGCGCCGGAAATCACCTTGTTGTTGATGCCGCCCAGAAGCTGTGCCGTCAGCAGCACGATGATGGGGCGTATCTGCTTCCCTTTCTTCTCCAGGTAGGAGCGTATCACCATGTTCATCAGCTCGTTAGGCGACGTCAGAGCCTGCTCGATCTGCCGGTTGAGGCTTTCGAGCTGGGGCGCCAGAGAATTATGGATGGTGCTGATTGAGGTCATGCGTCGGTGGTGAATTCGGGTGCAAAATTACAAAAAACTCTCGTATATCGGGCCATTCCGCCGAAAAATGCTTAATTTTGAGTAAATTTGCAGAGATTTCCGAACCAAACCTGACCTCAATGGGCAAGAACAAACTGAAGAAATTTAGCGACATGGACGCTTTGGCCAACGTGTTTCAGTACCCGTTTGCCACGCTGCAGACCGCAGGGTTCCCCCTGCGCGGGCTCTGGGGCGAGAGCTATTTCCACAATGACAATCCTATCGTGGTGGAGCTTGGCTGCGGCAAAGGGGAGTACACTGTGGGCCTGGCGCGCCGCAATCCCGATAAAAACTATATCGGCATAGACATCAAGGGAGCGCGCATGTGGACCGGCGCCACGGCTGCCGACCGCGAAGGGCTGACGAATGTGGCCTTCGTGCGCACTGGCATCGAGATGCTCGACCGCTTCTTCGCCCCCGGCGAGGTGAGCGAAATCTGGATTACTTTCCCCGACCCGCAGATGAAGAAGGTGCGCAAGCGCCTGACTGCCACCAACTTTGTGGAGCTTTACCGCAAGGTGCTCGCTCCCGAAGGCATAATCAACCTCAAGACTGACTCCCCCTTCTTGTTCACATATACTTCGCTGATGGTCAAGCTAAACGGCCTGGAAGTGATGGCTTCGACCGACAATCTCTACGCCAGCCCTCTGCTCGACGATACGCTCTCGATACGCACTTACTACGAGCAGCAATGGCTCGACCGTGGCCTGACTATCAAGTATATAGCCTTCCGCCCGGGCAACGGCCCCCTGGAGGAGCCCGCCGACGAAATCCCGCAGGACACCTACCGCAGCTTCTCGCGCGGGGTGCTCGAAACCCATACTTTTGATTCTGACAATACTACCGAACTATGATTCAGCTATATCCGAAACTTATCCTCGAGGCTTTGGCCAACGTGCGCTATCCGGCCTCGAGCAAAAATATCGTCGAAGCCGGCATGGTGGAGGACGATATCCGCATCGACGGCAACAAGGTCAGCTTCTCGCTGGTGTTCGACCGTCCGACCGACCCCTTCATCAAGTCGCTGGTACGCGCCGCCGAATCGGCTATCGAGACCTATATCTCGCCCGAAGTACAGATTAAGGGCAACATCGCCGTCAAGACCCGTGTGCAGGCTCCCAAGCCCGTGGAAAAACCGCTTGCAGGGGTGAAAAACATTATCGGCGTCAGCTCAGGCAAGGGCGGCGTGGGGAAATCGACCGTGGCCAGCAATCTGGCCGTGGCTCTGGCTGCCGAAGGGTATAAGGTAGGTCTGCTCGACGCCGACATTTTCGGCCCTTCGCAGCCTAAAATGTTTGGCGTGGAGGATCAGGAACTTTACATGCACGAGGTCGACGGCCGTCAGCTCATCATCCCGGTGGAGAAATACGGCGTGAAGATGCTCTCGATCGGCTTCCTCGTGGACAAGAATTCCCCCGTGCTCTGGCGCGGGTCGATGGCCTCCAACGCTCTCAAACAGCTCATCACTGATGCCGACTGGGGCGATCTGGACTATTTTCTCATCGATATGCCTCCCGGCACGAGCGATATCCACCTCACTCTGGTGCAGACCCTTGGCATCACCGGTGTGGTAATCGTGACCACACCTCAGCAGGTGGCCCTGGCCGATGCCCGCAAGGGTATTGCCATGTTTACGGGCGACAAGGTGAATGTGCCTATCCTCGGTCTTGTCGAGAATATGGCATGGTTCACCCCCGCTCAGCATCCCGACGAACGATATTATATCTTCGGGCGCGAAGGCGGAGCCGAACTTGCCAAAGAGCTGGGAGTGAAGCTTCTGGCTCAGATTCCGCTCGTGGCCGACGTGTGTGAGGACTCCGACATGGGCGTGCCCGTGGCTCTCGACGGCCGCGAGGTGTCGCGCGACTTCGTGCATCTGGCCCATGAGGTGGTCGACGCTGTCAATGAGCGCAACAACCTTCTGCCGCCCACAGTCAAAGTGGAGCTGAAGCATTAACCCTCTCATAATCAGCTATTGTTGCCGATCCTATATTTCGGCAACCCTTTATCAAATATCTGTTAGTCATGCCTAAAGTGCTTATAATCAACGGACCGAACCTGAATCTGCTCGGAACCCGCGAACCCGAAATCTACGGCCACGTGTCGATGGACGACTATCTCAAAGCCCTCACCGTCGATTACCCGTATGTGGAGATCGACTATTTCCAGAGCAACCATGAGGGTGACCTCATCGACAAGCTTCAGGAGGTGGGGTTTGACGATGAGTTGGCCGGGATTGTGCTCAACGCCGGAGCGTACACCCACACGTCGCTCGCCTTGGCTGATGCCATACGTTCGATACAACGGCCTGTGATTGAGGTGCATATCTCCAATGTCGCAGCCCGAAGCGAGACCGTGCGCCACACGTCGCTCATTGCCCCGGCCTGCCTTGGCACGATAGCCGGATTCGGTATGGATTCCTACCGTCTGGGCATCGAGGCTCTGCTGGCATAAAAATATGAAGAGCGATATGGACGAAGCTTTGGATCAGTATATCAGCCTCCACACCTCGGCGGCTCCGGACAATCTGGAGCGGCTGGAGAGGGACGTAAACGTACGACTGCTGTATCCGCGCATGTGCTCAGGCCATGTGCAGGGGCGGCTGCTGAAGATGCTGACGGCCATGATTCGCCCGCAGCGCGTGCTGGAAATCGGCACGTATGCCGGCTATTCGGCTCTCTGCATCGCCGAGGCGCTCCCCGAAGGAGCCACGCTCGACACTGTGGAGATCGATGACGAGATGGAGGATTTCATCCGCTCGGCTTTCGCCGCTTCGCCCTACGGCTCGCGTATCCGCCTGCATATCGGCGATATAGCTCAGGTCTCCGACCTCAACCCGCCCTACGACCTGATTTACATGGATGCCAATAAGCGCACCTACCTTGAGACCTTTTCCCGGGTACGCTCCCTGTTGCGGCCCGGAGGATTCGTGATAGCCGACAACACGCTGTGGGACGGCAAAGTGACCGATCCGGCGAAAAACCACGACCCTCAGACGCTCGGCATCGCCCGATTCAACGATGCTGTGGCTCAGGATCCTACGCTTGAGGTGGTTATGCTCCCGCTGCGCGACGGCCTGACGCTCATAAGGGTAAAAGAGCCCGCAGGCGAAGGCGCCACCAAAGCCGATGTTAATGCCAAAGGGGATGCCGACGTACCGGAGCGCGGCGCTGTGGCCGTGGTGGGGATGTTCGACGGCGTTCATCTCGGCCACCGCTTCCTGCTCAGCCAGCTTCGCGATGAGGCGGAACGTCTGAGCGCCTCACGTGGAGAGAAAATCGTCCCGCTGGTTGTCACCTTCCCCGACCATCCTCTGCGCGTGATTGCGCCCGGAAAGGAGCCCCTGCTGCTGACCGATCCGGCGCAGAAACTGCTTCATCTCGAAGCCGAGGGGGTGGATGTGCGCATGATAGAGTTTGACGAGGCTTTGCGGCATACTTCGGCGCGCGACTTCCTGCTGATGCTCCGCAACCGATTCGGAGTCAGGACGATGATGATGGGATATAACAACCGGTTCGGCCATGATGCGCCCCGCGATTTCGAAAGTTATCGCGCCATCGCCGCCGAATGTGGGGTAGAGCTTATCGTTTCTTCAGAATATCGCCACGAAGGGGCGACTAAAGTCAGTTCGTCGGAAATCAGGACGATGCTCGCACAGGGGGATGTGGCTGAGGCCAACCGGCTGCTGGGGCGCCCGTACGCTGTAGAAGGGGTGGTGAGCCATGGCCGGGAGATCGGACGCACCATCGGATTTCCCACGGCAAATCTTGTGCCTGCCTGCGCTCGTCAGTTAATCCCGATGGGTGGCGTCTACGCCGGAGAAGCCATGCTCGCCGACGGCTCAACGTTCCCGGCCGTAATCAATATCGGCACAAACCCCACGGTCAGCGCCCGCACAGGCGTTACCGGCGCGACTGCCTGCGCTACTGTCTCCGCTCCCGATGCTGCCACTGACTCCTCGGCTGCAGATGCCTCTGCCAATGGTAAAGGCCCCAATCTTTCGATTGAGGCCCATCTGATAGGTTTCTCGGGAGATATTTACGGCTCTCAGCTGACCCTGCGGTTCTTACGCCGACTGCGCGGCGAACAGTGCTTCCCCTCGCTCAACGCCCTGCGCGACCAGATCAGTCGCGACGTCGCCTCTGCCACCTGACCCACCCTAATCTACTGCGCATTTTGCGAGTTTTTGTATGTTCTGCAGAGCCGAAACTACACGTTTTTGAGGTTTAGCAAGAGCGAAAATTACACGTTTTTGAGGTTTTACATGAACAGCAACCGGACGGCGACTACTATCAGGAGTGCGTAGAAGCCTGCCAGGGCATCGTCGAGCATTACTCCCCAGCCTTTGCCGACGTATTCAAGGCGTCGGGCCAGCGGGGTCTTCACGATGTCGATGACGCGGAAGGCGGCGAAGCCGATAAATGCCAGAATGGCAGTCTTGCCCCAATGGCCCGGCACAGAGGCTGCCAGCATCGGAATCCAGCAACCCAGAAATTCGTCGATCACCACCGAACGCGGGTCTTCGCCCCAATAGCGCTCCATGACGTTCGAGGTCCATGCGCCCACGAAGAGGCAGCCGACCACGAGCGCCACCGTAATCCACAGTATGGCCAGCGGCGACACAATCAAGTAGAGACCGAACCATATCAGCAGGGCCAGAAAGGCGCCGTACGTGCCGGGTGCGCCCGGGATGAGGCCGGTGCCGAATCCGGTAGACAGAATCACATGAAACCACGGGGCCTCGCCCAGCGGATGGTTGTTATTGTTGCTCATCGGCTGATTATTTTTCGCGCATGAACACCTGAATGGGCGTACCGTTGAAGTCCCAGTTTTCGCGTATCTTGTTTTCCAGAAAGCGGCGGTAGGGCTCCTTGACCCATTGCGGCAGATTGCAGAAGAAGATGAATGTGGGCACCTGAGCGCCTTTCAGCTGGGTTACATACTTGATTTTGATGTATTTGCCCTTGTTTGCGGGCGGGGGATAGGCGCCGATTGCCTCGAGCATCACCTTGTTGAGCTGAGAGGTGGGCACTTCGCGGCGGCGGTTCTTGTAGACGTCGACGGCAGTCTCTATCACCTTGAAAATGCGCTGCTTGGTCAGAGCCGAGCAAAAGATGACGGGGAAGTCGGTGAACGGGGCGAACCGCTGACGTATGGCCTCTTCAAAGTGCTTCTGCGCCGTAACGCTCTTATCCTCAGCAATATCCCACTTGTTCACGCAGACTACCAGCCCTTTCTTGTTGCGCTGGATAAGACCGAAGATATTGGCGTCCTGGCTCTCGATGCCTCGGGTGGCGTCGATCATCAGGATGCAGACGTCGGAAGCCTCGATGGCTCGGATAGAGCGGATCACCGAGTAGTATTCGATGTCTTCGTTGACCTTCTGCTTCTTGCGGATGCCGGCTGTGTCGACCAGATAGAAGTCGAAGCCGAATTTGTCGTAGCGCGTATAGATGGAGTCGCGTGTGGTACCGGCCACATCGGTAACGATGTGGCGGTCTTCGCCGATGAAGGCGTTGATGAGCGACGATTTGCCGGCGTTGGGGCGTCCCACGATAGCGAATCGGGGGATATCCTCGAGCTTTTCGTCGTCATTGGTCGGCTCCGGGAGTTTCTTGATGATGTCGTCGAGGAGGTCGCCTGTGCCGTAGCCGTTGGCGGCGCTTACGGGGTAGGGGTCGCCGAGGCCGAGGCTGTAAAATTCGGGCACATTGTAAAGCCAGTCGTTGGAGTCTACCTTGTTGGCTACCAGGATCACCGGCTTGCGCGATTTACGCAGGATCTCAGCCACATGGTCGTCCAGATCGGTAACGCCGTTCATGGCGTCGACCACGAAGAGGATTTCGTCGGCCTGCTCGATGGCGACGTTCACCTGCTTGTTGATCTCTTCCTCGAACATGTCGTCGGAATTGACCACCCATCCGCCGGTGTCGACGATGGAAAATTCACGTCCGCACCATTCCACCTTGCCGTACTGGCGGTCGCGGGTGGTGCCTGCCGTGGGGTCCACGATGGCCTGACGCGTCTCGGTCAGGCGGTTGAAGAGGGTGGATTTGCCCACATTCGGGCGCCCTACTATAGCTACAAGTTGTGACATATCTCTGGTTGTAATCTTTGCAAAGTTAGCGATTTTCTCAAAATTATTCGATATAGCCGAACGATTTGAGCTTGTTTTCGCGATTGCGCCAATTGGGCTCCACTTTCACGAAGAGCTCCAGATAGACGCGTTTGTCGAAGAATTTTTCGATGTCTTTGCGGGCTTCCGTACCGATGCGTTTGAGCATCTGGCCGCCGCGGCCGATGATGATCCCCTTCTGAGAGTCGCGCTCCACAAAGATGGTGGCCATGATGTGGATCGACTTTTCAGATTCGTCAAATTTTTCCACAATTACCTCCACGGAGTAGGGGATTTCCTTGTCGTAGGCCGTCAGAATCTTCTCGCGGATTATTTCCGTGACAAAGAAGCGCGCGGGCTTGTCGGTCAGGGCGTCTTTGCCGAAATAGGGCGGCGAGGGGGGCAGAAGTTCTACGATTCGGGCCATCAGATTGCTGACGTTGAAATTCTCGGTGGCTGAGGTGGGGAAGACTTCAGCGTTGGGGAGCAGCTCTTTCCAGCGGCTGACGATAGTCTCGAGGTCGCCGTTGTTCTTCAGCAGGTCTATTTTGTTGATTACCAGCAGTACGGGCACTTTCTCCTTGGCCACCTGCGCCAGGAAGTCGGCATTCTTGGTGGGGTCTTCCACCACGTCGGTGACGTAAAGCAGGATGTCGGCGTCGGTCAGGGCGCCCTGTGAGAAGGCGAGCATGCTCTCCTGAAGCTTGTAGTTGGGTTTGAGCACTCCGGGGGTGTCGGAGAAAACTATCTGATAATCAGGAGTGTTGACGATGCCGGTGATGCGGTGGCGCGTGGTCTGGGCCTTGGATGTGATGATGCTGATGCGCTCGCCCACGAGGTCGTTCATCAGGGTCGACTTGCCCACGTTGGGGTTGCCCACAATGTTGACAAATCCGGCTTTGTGGCCGGGGCGGCAGGTTTTGGCGGTAGCATCGTCGCCGCAGCTCACCCTGTCGGTGAGGGCTGCCATTACATCTTCGGTCTGCTGACGTTCGATTTCGTCGGCTATGAGGGTTTTCTTGTTTTCGTCCATAGTTTTCGGTTGTTTTTAAGGGGTTTTTCCTATAAAAACAAAAATAGCACCCGCAAAGATGCTATTTTATGACGTTGACAGAGAGTTTTTTTGCTTTTATTTACTTTGGTTGCTCTTTGGGCGGGAGTATCAGAGGTCCCAGACCAGAAGCATCGAGCCCCAGGTGAAGCCTGCGCCGAAGGCGGTAAGCAGGATTTTGTCGCCCTTCTTGAGTTTGTCTTTGTACTCGTCGAGGCAGAGAGGAATTGAGGCTGCCGAAGTGTTGCCGCGATACTGGATGTTGATCAGCACCTTTTCCGGGGGGATGCCGGCGCGTGAGCTGACGGCTTCGATGATGCGCAGGTTGGCCTGATGAGGCACGAGCCAGTCGATGGTATCGGCTGTCAGGTTGTTGCGCTTGAGTATGTCGACCGAAGAGGTGTACATGTCGGTCACAGCGTTTTTGTACACGGTGCGGCCGTCCTGGAAGAGGAAGTGCTCTCCGGCGTCGAGGGTAGCCTGACATGCGGGTTTGGCCGAACCGCCGGCCCACATCACCAGATGCTCAAGGCCGCTGCCGTCGACATGGAACACTGCGTCCAGAACGCCGACGCCTTCTTCTTCGGTGGGCTCTACCAGCACGCAGCCGGCTCCGTCGCCAAAGAGCGGACAGGTGGCGCGGTCCTGATAATTGACCATCGACGACATCTTCTCAGTGGCTACTACGATTACTTTTTTGCGCAGGCCGCTCTTTACGTAGGCGGCTGCGTCTTCGAGGGCTACGATGAATCCGGCGCAGGCGGCCTGAATATCGTAGGCGTAGGCGTTGGTAAGCCCACTGCCCTTGCAGATGATCGAGGCTGTGGAGGGGAATCGGTAGTCGGGGTTGGAGGTGGCGCAGATCAGCAGCTCCACTTCTTCAGGTTTGGTCCCGGTTTCGGCCAGCAGTTTGTTGACGCACTGGATACCGAGATATGACGATCCGGCATCTTTCTTAAGTATGCGGCGCTCTTTGATCCCCACGCGGGTGGTGATCCATTCGTCGTTGGTGTCGACCATGTGCGAGAGCATCTCGTTGTCCAGAATGTCGTCGGGCACATACGATGCGATGCCGGAAATTTTGGCGTTGAGCATTTCAGCGGTAGGTTTATATAAGGCTCGTCCCACCGCTGTCGTCGGGCGGGAGAGGCCTGAAAAGTTAAGCATGTAAATCGGGCGGTCGGCCCGGCAGGGGGGCCGAATCCACCCGGCAAGTCAGGATGGTGGGTTATACTACAGCGTTCTTTTCAATTGCAACTTTGCCGCGATAGTAGCCGCATTCGTTGCAAACGCAGTGGTAAACGTGCCATGCGCCGCAGTTGGGGCAGATGGCCAGAGTGGGCATAGCGGCTTTGTCGTGTGTACGACGTTTGGCCGTACGGGTCTTGCTTTGACGTCTTTTAGGATGTGCCATGGTTGTTTATTTCTTTTATTGTTTCTATTTTTTTCGGAATTAAGTTTCCCTTTCTTTCAGTTTTCTTTGTGGGCCGGCGCGGCCGGTTCTCCGGCGTTTATTCCTCGGGGTTGATGTCGCGGAGCTTGTCCCAGCGCGGGTCGGTGGCTTGCGGGGCTGCGTTGCCGTCGGCGCCATCCGGGGCGGGTTCGTCCATCGAGTCCATTTCGTCGATGAGCGAATCTTCCAGCTCTGCGTCCGGGTCGTCGGGGGTGTGGGCGCGGTGCTTTTTCAGTATCGAACTCATAGCCCGGTTGCATTTGCCCATGGGGTGGACATGCTTGATAGGGATAGCCAGCATCACGGTGTCGAATATCATGTAGGCCACGTTGAGGTAGCTGTCCGACTCGGGAATCTCCATCAGGTCGTCGGAATCGTCGCGATACTGGTCGCCGTATTTCACCTTTATGGCGTAGGTAGTGTCGATGTCGATGCGTAGATCGTCGAGACAGCGGTCGCAAGGCACCACTACATAGCCCGTCACGGTGAAGTCCAGCGAGTAGACATCGTTGGCGTACACCACTTTCAGGCGCACGTCAACGTCGGCGTCTCTGACGTCGGCATCCTCCATGTCCGTGAAGAATTGCTTGTTGAGGTGATAGTTGAATTCGTGTTCACCTTTGGGCAGGCTCTTCAGCGGAAGTTTGAACTGGCTGAATTTTCCCATTATGTTGTTGTCAGCTGAAAAAACTGTGCAAAGTTATAGATTTTCTTTCACCCCTCCAAATTTTTTTGCCTTGCCTTGTTTTTTGGGGCTAAATTTCATCATTTTTACCGGGTTTTGCCGTGAAACTTGGCCTGACGGCCGGGATTTTTGCGGCGGCGGTTTGGCTGTTTGTCTGATAATGGCTAAATTTGCAGTGATATGAGCTACGGATCGCTTACACGTTGGAAATGCCCGCTTAAGGAGCATCTAAAACGGGTGGCGGTGGCCTTTTTGGCTGCCGCAATGCTTTTGTCGGCCTGTCCCGTTGCGGGATATGCCGCCGCATTAGCCATGCCGCAAGATCTCACCCCCGCCGCCAAGGCTGAGAATAAGGACACCAAAACCGGCGATTCGGCCGCCAAGGGCGCCGGAAGGCCGGCTCACGCTGTACCTCACCGCCATTCGGCCACGAGAGGCCAACGCCTCCCGCAGGCTCCGTCGGCAGCCGCTCAGCCGCCCGCTCCGGTTGTTACCCCTGCGCAGGCTGCGGCCCAGCTTCCCGACTCCATCCTCCTGGGGGCTCCGCTGACCAAGCCTGCCGAAGTGGTGGAATCTGAGATCCGGTCGGTCGACGGCCGGTTGGTTGCCACTCCGGTCGACACCGTCGCCATCGATGAGCGCCGTCCGGAGGTCGATGCCATGAAGGCTGTGGTCGACGAGGTCAACGCCCGCGTCGACTCGCTTAAGGCCGGCGACGGATTCCTCGTGGCTCCGGATATGCTCACCGCAGGCGAGGCCTACGCGCTCGACTCCATAGCCAACAGTTCGGCCGACTCCATCGCAGCCGCCGCCAAGAAGCAGCCCGACGAGTGGGTGCCCCGCGAGGTGGAGTTTGTGCCGAATCCCACAAAGGCCGTCTGGCTGTCGGCGCTCTTCCCCGGCCTGGGGCAGATCTACAACCGCCGCTACTGGAAGCTCCCCATCATCGTGGGCGGCTATCTGGGCCTGGCCTACGCTACCAACTGGAACAACAATATGCTGCGCGACTACACCGTGGCTTATGCCGACCTGCTCGACAACGACCCCAACACGCGCAGCTACATGAACATGTTCGCCCCCAACGTCAAGGAGGAGAATCTCGACCGCGGATGGCTGAAGGAAGTGATGCGCTCACGCAAAAACTACTTCCGGCGCAACCGCGACCTGTGTATCATCGCTATGGTGGGTGTCTACCTGCTTGCGATGGTCGACGCCTACGTCGACGCCTCTCTCTCGCATTTCGACATCTCGCCCGACCTCTCGATGGATGTGGCTCCGGCGATGATTCAGGACGGCCGTCAGCGCTACCCCTCGGTAGGGCTTGTGTGGGCCGTCAACTTTTAGCCGCCTGCCGGAGGACAGTACACCTCACGGCTGCGACACCTTTACCATCCTGAGCTGCAATCAGTTGCCCTCAGAGCTAAAACACGATTTTTGAACCATGACCAGACTACGCAAATATATTTTAGCAGCTGCCGCCGGATTGGCCGTCATTTCGGCCGGAGCCAAGCCGTCGGTGCTGAGGGTGCCCGACATGAAGGCCGACTCGATAATCGTATACCCTGAAAGCGTCGAGACCGATGTGAACCGGATGATGAACAACTGGTATCTCCAGACCTATACGGCTCTGGACAAGGATGTCGACTCGCGTCCCGATGCCGTCACCACCGATCAGGAGATTATCGACCGCCTGCAGAGCATCCCAACCACCATGGAGATGCCCTTCAACTCCGTGGTGCGCCGCTATATAGATATGTACACCGGTCGGCGCCGCTCCCTGGTGGAGAGTATGCTGGGCATGAGCCTCTACTACCTCCCCATATTCGAGCAAGCGCTTGAGCGCGAGGGAGTTCCGGTAGAGCTGCGCTATCTGCCTGTGATCGAGTCGGCCATGGATCCCAACGCTGTGTCGCGAGCCGGAGCCGTAGGCCTGTGGCAGATCATGCTCCCCACTGCCCGCGGTCTGGGTCTGGAAATCAACACCATGGTGGACGAGCGCCGCGACCCCATCCGCTCGTCGGAGGCCGCAGCCAAATATCTGCGTCAGCTCTACGATATCTACAGCGACTGGTCGCTGGCTATCGCCGCCTACAATTGCGGCCCGGGCAATGTCAACAAGGCTATGCGCCGCGCCGGCGAAGGTGACGGGAAGAAAGATTTCTGGGCCATTTACCCCTACCTGCCTCAGGAGACTCGCGGCTATGTGCCCTGCTTCATCGCGGCCACCTACGTGATGAATTTCTACCATAAGCACAACATCTCGCCGGCCCTGGCCAAGCGCCCGATTGTGACCGACTCTGTGCATGTGAACAAACGCGTTCACTTCCAGCAGATTGCCGATGTGCTCCATCTCCCTCTGGAGGAGCTTCAGATTCTTAATCCGCAATACCGCAAGGATATAATCCCCGGCACGGCCGAGACGCCCTGCCCGCTGGTGCTCCCGGCCAATCAGGTGTGCGCCTACGTGATGAGCGAGGATGCCATCCTGGCTCACAACGCCGAGCTGTATGCTCGCCGCGATGTGGTGGAACCCGCCACCGGCCTGGAGGCGCGTCGTGACGTGGTTGACGGTCAGGAAGGGGAGTGGGTGGTCACCGAGCAGGTGAAATACCACAAGGTGCGCCGCAAGGAGACCATGGCCTCCATCGCCCGCCATTACGGTGTGTCGCTTACGGCGCTTAAACGCGCCAACGGCAATATCCGCAAACCGCGCCGCGGTCAGAAGCTCAAGATCGTGACTACCAAACGCGTATTCAAACCTTATGAGAATACTCCGGAGGTGGCTCCCGACGATCAGCTGCTGGTAAAATCGCCCGCACAGGATGGCGCAGCAGCTGTAGCGGCTGGTGAACTGGTGGCTGAGGCCGCCGAGGCCAAGGCTCTTGAGCAGGGCGTGGAAGGGCTGGAGCAGTCGGCCGAGGAAGTGGTGAAAGAAGTGGCTGATGTGGCTGCTGCGGAAGAAGCTGCTGACGAGGTAGTTGCGAAAGAGGCGGTTGAGGATCAGGCTGATGAGTCGGCCGGTGAGGCCGGTGAGGTCGAAGGTGCGGAGGTCGCTGATGAGGCCAACGAGGCCGGAGAGCGCATCTCGGGAGCTTTCGCTTCCGCTAAGGCTAAACGCGAGGCTGAGGCTGCCAGAGCTAAACGCGAGGCTGCCGAACGTGAAGCCGCCGAGAAGGCTGAGCGCGACGCCAGGGTGAAGGCTGACAAGGCTGCAAAAGCAAAGGCTGACAAGGCCAAAGCCAAGAAGAATTCCAAACCGCGCACCCACACCGTGAAGAAAGGAGAGACCCTCTCGAAGATTGCCGAGCGCAACGGTATGACACTCAAGCAACTGAAACGCCTGAACCCCGGCGTCAAGGCAAGCCGCATCAAGCCCGGCGACAAGATCAAACTGAAATAAGATGAAACGCGCCTATTTCCATACTTTTGGCTGCAAGCTCAATTTTGCCGAGACTTCCTCGGTGGCTGCGCTCATGGCCGAGAGCGGAGTGGTGCACGTAGAAGAGGGGGAAGCGCCTGACTATGTGGTGGTTAATACCTGCTCTGTGACCGAGGAGGCTGACAAGAAGTGCCGTCAGGCCATCCGCTCGTTCCATCGCCGCTGGCCGCAGGCTGCGATACTGGTGACGGGATGTTTCGCCCAGCTGAAACCCTCCGATGTGGCCGCTCTGCCCGGGGTGAAGCTCGTGGCGGGCAACGACCGCAAGACCTTGATTGCCGAATATGTAAGGAAATCGGTTGAAAACCAGGCTGCTACCGAAAGAGACAAACTGCCGGGTAGCGATACCCGGCCGGGAAGCGGATGCGAGAACCATAGCCGGCCGGGTAACGAAAGCGAGCCGGGTAGCGGATGCGAGAGCCAATTGTCGGAATGTCAGGTGATTGCATCGAAAGATATACGCTCGTTTACACCTTCATGCTCGCGCGGCGACCGTACGCGCTGCTTCCTGAAGGTGCAGGACGGCTGCGACTGCTGGTGCTCCTACTGTACCATCCCCGCTGCCCGTGGCCGCTCGCGCTCCGGCTCGGCAGAGTCCATCGTGGCTCAGGCGCGTCAGGCAGCCGCTGAGGGTGCCAAAGAGATAGTAATCACCGGGGTAAACATCGGCGATTTCGGACGCCGCACCGCCGACGAGACCGGCGAACTGGCCGGCCATCCGCGCGAAACGTTTCTCGACCTCATACGCCGACTCGACCGGGTGGAGGGGATTGAGCGTTACCGCATCTCTTCGATCGAGCCGGACCTGCTCACTGATGAGATTATCTCCTTCTGCGCTGAGTCGCAGCGGTTTATGCCTCATTTCCATATCCCGCTGCAGTCGGGGTCTGACGCTGTGCTCCGGCTGATGCGCCGCCGCTACGATACGGCGCTGTTTCGCGATAAGATATTGAAAATCAAAGAGGCGATGCCTGATGCCTTCATCGGAATCGACCTGATAGTGGGCGCCAGAGGCGAGACGCTCGAAGAGTTCGAGCGCTCGAAGGAGTTCATCAGCTCGCTGCCGATCACGCGCCTGCACATCTTCCCCTACAGCGAGCGACCCGGTACGCGGGCTCTGGAAATCGAGCATGTGGTGAGTCAGACGGAGAAACATCGCCGCGTGGGCGAGATGATAGCCCTGTCGGAGAGCAAGATGCGCGAATTCGCCGCCCCGTTTGCCGGGACTGTCCGCCCTGTGCTTCTGGAGCATGGCCGCGAAGGCGAGCCGATGAGCGGCTATACCGACAATTATCTGAAAGTGAGCGTTATAGCTCCGGCTGAGCTTGACAATCAGATAGTTATGGTGCGTCTGGAGTCGCCTCAGGTGTCGCACATGGGGGACATCTCCTTCACCGGGAGCCTCGCCGCAGGCTCTGCTGGCCCGGCGTTGCCGCCGCAAGATGAAAAATGATTAGCCTTATGAAGAAGAAGCTGTCGGATATCGGATTTTCGCTCTTTGTCGGGCTGATGCATTTGCTTTCATGGCTCCCGTTCTGGGCGCTGTATCTGCTGAGCGACCTGACATACACATTATTATATTATATAGTGCGCTACCGCCGGCCTCTGGTCGACAAAAATCTGCGTGAATCTTTCCCGGGGATGTCGGCCGGGGAGCTTGCCGCCGTGCGCCGTCGCTTCTACCTGAATTTTTCCGACTATATCTTCGAGACGGCCAAGCTGCTGCATGTTTCCGACGCTCAGATGCGCCGCCGCATGACGTTCACCGGGGTTGACCTCACTGACGCGGCTCTGAGGGAGGGACGCCCCGTGGTGGTCTACTTCTCCCACTGCGGCAACTGGGAGTGGGTGCCCTCGTTTACGCTTTGGAGCGGGCTGCAGCCCGGCCGCGAGGCGGAGTTCTGCCAGATTTACCGCCCGCTGCGCAACCGGCGCATGGACGCCCTGATGCTGAAGCTGCGCAGCCGCTTCGGGTCGGTGTCGCTGGCTAAAAATATGGCTTTCCTCGACCTGATGCGCTACCGCAAACGCGGCATCCCCACCATAACCGGTTTTATGTCAGACCAAAAGCCCTCACACGGCGATCAGGGCGTGGTGGTCGACTTCCTACATCATCCCACGGCCATGATCTCCGGTACGGAGACAGTGGCACGCCGCATGGATGCTCTGGTGGTCTACTGGGATATGTCGAAGCCCTCTCGCGGCCATTATCATATTGATACCGTGGTGATTACCGACGCCCCCAAGACGCTCGCCGAGGGGGAGATCACGCGGCGTTACGCCGCTCTGCTTGAGCAATCGATACGCCGGCAGCCGCCTATCTGGCTCTGGAGCCACAACCGCTGGAAAAATCCGGTGAAGGCCCCCGTTATGGCTTCTGATAAATCTTCTAATGGTGATAAGACTGGCGAACCCGTTAAATAACAATAGATTATGAAACCTCGCGTCGCTGTCATAATACTCAACTGGAACGGAGCACGGCTGCTCCGCCGGTTTCTCCCCTCGGTGGTGGCCAATACTCACGACGAGCTGGGTCGTGTAATCGTGGCCGATAACGGTTCGACCGACGAGTCGCTGCGCGTGCTCAGCGAAGAGTTCCCGGAGGTGGAAGTGCTCAGATTCGCTGAAAACTACGGGTTTGCCGAGGGGTACAACCGCGCCGTGGCCGCTTGTAGCGATTATCCCTATGTGCTGCTGCTAAATTCCGACGTGAAGACCCCTCAGGGATGGCTTCAGCCGCTGGTAGAGGCGATGGATGCCGACCCGACGTTAGGCGCATGCCAGCCTAAGATTCTGAGCTACAACGATAAACCGAAGCGTAACGCTTCATATGCGGACGCTACCGCAAAGGCTGCGCAGGCTTCCGCAAAGGCTACGGACGCGTCAGGACAGGAGGCGTCTTCAGTTTCGGCTGGGGACCCTTCAGGACAGGTGGCGGTTTTTGATACCTTCGAATATGCCGGGGCGTCTGGCGGATTTATCGACTGCAACGGCTACCCCTACTGCCGGGGCCGAATATTTTCGGTGGTGGAGCAAGACCGGGGACAGTATGATGATCAGATCGACATTTTCTGGGCTACGGGAGCGGCGCTGATGGTGCGTACCGAGCTGTATCTCAGGGCCGGAGGACTGGACAAGCGATTTTTCGCCCACATGGAGGAGATCGACCTCTGCTGGCGTATCCACCTGCTTGACAGCCGGATAGCTGTGGTGCCAGCGTCGCGTGTGTATCATCTTGGGGGCGGATCGCTCCCGGCTTCCAATCCGCGCAAGACGTATCTCAATTTCCGAAACAATCTGCTTCTGCTTCATAAGAACCTTCCAGTCAAGGATTTAAAGCGGACGCTGCTGCGGCGCCGTCTGCTCGACACTCTGGCCTGGGCAAAATTTGTGGCGACGCTGGATTTCGCCAACGCCGCGGCTGTGGTGAAGGCTCACCGCGATTTCCGCAAGATGCGCCGGGAGTATACGGCTCATCCGGAGCGCAACCTTCTGGGGCGCTTCCCGGGAACGAAGGTGAACATCCTGACGTCGTTCTACCTCCGCGGCCGGCGCCGGTTCAGCCTGCTGGACTTGTAAGGCACCTTTTTTGAAGAAATAAAGGGAAATTATAGCTTTTCAAGTTAAAAAATGTTAAGGAGTGTAGAATTAACACTTTGCAAAAGATTTTTAGTTTATATTTGCAATTGAAAAGTACCTGAAAAGCAATCTGTATACCCCGAATTTAAAGTGTTGTTTACCTAACTGCTTGGAAATAAGCACGCTGACATAGGGGAAGCCGCCCAGCCCACATATTAAGAGTAAATGCAGAGCGACGCTGGCGGCCACTGAAATAAACCGATTCCATAACTCACTGAATGGAATCTATTTAACGAAAGAAATTATTTATATCTTTACCTTAAAATAACCATGTTTCTCAGTATGAAAAGAGAGAAATTGTCAAATTCCCGACCGGGCATGCTTCATCGTATCGCTCTGGTCGCATTGTGCTTTATTGCGGGCATAACTGCATGGGCACAGTCGATCGTGACAGGTACCGTGGTATCTGCTGCTGACGACGAACCCCTGATTGGCGCTTCAGTGCGCGTGAAAGGCACCGACAGCGGTGCATCAACCGACATCGACGGTAAATTCTCGATCCAGGCCAAGCAAGGCGCTACTCTGGTAGTATCCTACATCGGATATACCACTCAGGAAGTGGCTGTCAAAGGCAACGACATGAAGGTGGCCCTCAAGGAGGACAACGCCGTCCTGGACGAGGTGGTAGTAATCGGTTACGGTACGATGACCCGTAAGGACGTCACCGGATCTATTTCTACAGTAAATGCAAAAGACCTCAACGTAGGTGCTTACACCGACCCGGGTCAGCTGCTTCAGGGTAAGGTCCCCGGCCTTGTGGTGGTTCAGAACTCCGACCCTAACGGCGGTGTGAACTCCATGACCCTCCGCGGTGCCTCGACCCTCAACGGTTCGACTTCGCCTCTGTATGTGGTCGACGGTATCCCCGGCGTGAACATGAACCTCGTGGCACCCGCCGACATCGAGAGCATCGACGTGCTCCGCGACGCATCGGCCACGGCTATCTACGGTTCGAAGGCTGCCAACGGTGTGATCATCGTGACTACCAAGAAAGGTTCCGACGGTCCCACCCGTGTAAACTATAGTGGCTATGTATCGTGGGAAAAGATCGCTCATGACCATGAGATGATGAATGCAGACGAAATGCGTTCATGGCTCAAACTTACCGGTAAAGAGGCTCAACATGATATGGGCTGCGATACCGACTGGGCCGACGAAGTGCAGCGTACCGGTTTCGCTACCAACCACAATCTCTCGATTTCGGGTGGTAACGCCAAGACCAACTATACCGCTTCTATCAACTACATCAAGCGCGACGGTATCATCAAGGGTGTAGGTAACAACCTGTTCACCGGACGTGCTTATGTGGAGACTAAGACTCTGAAAGACCGCCTGACCCTCGCTGTCGGTATCAACGGCAATATACGTAACGAATGGGGAGTACCCCGTGGTCTCGAAGGTAGTTCTGTGTATGAAGCTATGTACTATTATTCTCCGCTGGTTTCCCCAACCAAGGAGGATGGATCATGGACAAACGATAAGAAGGATTTCAATGTATCACAATATTACAACCCCCTGTCGCTTATCTATGAGAACCGTTCGAAGTCAACTTTTAAACGCATGCAGTACACCGGTAAGGCCAGCCTCAAGATTATCGAAGGCCTTCTGCTGAATGCCAACTTCTCCTACGAGACTCAGAACTATCATTACCGCGACTACACCTCCACCCAGTCGCAGAACAATACCCGCCACGGCGAAAGCTCGCGCTCTGTCACCGACGACTGGCACAAGATGATGGAAATCTACGCCAACTACGACAAAACCTTCAATAAGGTTCACAAACTGGCTCTTATGGCCGGTTACTCGTGGGAGCAGCATAAGACAGGCGACGGTTTCAATGCCCGCGGCTACAACTACTATGACGACTCTCTGGGATGGTCGAACATCGGTATGGCCAACTCTTGGGATGTTGACCCCGTCGGCGGTAACCTCGAGAGCGTCAAGCGTATGATTTCGTTCTACGGTCGTGTCAACTACTCCTACGCCGGCCGATATATCTTACAGGCTGCTGTCCGCCGCGACGGTGCTTCAGTGTTCGGATCCAACAACAAGTGGGCTACTTTCCCCTCGGCATCGGCAGCATGGCGTCTGAGCGAAGAGTCGTTCATTAAGAATCTCGGCATCTTCACCGACCTTAAGCTCCGTGCAGGTTGGGGTCAGAGCGGTAACTCGCAGGGCTTCGACATATATACCTCGCGTTTCTACTATGACTGGAACGGTAAACGATTCACCTATGTTGACCCCACTACCGGCGAAACTACATCTTACAAGACACTCACTGCAGCCCGCAACGTCAACGATGACCTCAAGTGGGAAACCACCACGATGATTAACATCGGCCTTGACTGGGCATTTCTTAATGGCCGCATCAACGGTACGATCGAATGGTACAACAAGACCACCAAGGATATGATCTGGGACTATAGGGTTTCACTTGCCAAATATCCCGTTGATCTTCTCGTTGCCAACGTAGGTAAGATGCGCAACCGCGGTATCGAATTTACTATCAACGCGGTACCTATTCAGACTCGCGACTGGAACTGGACAACTTCGCTCAACTTATCGCACAACTCCAACAAGATTCTGAAGATTACATCTGAAGAATTCAACGAAACAACCCTTGACCGTTACGATCCCCATCTGCCCGGTCTGTCGCAGGGCTGCACCACACAGCGCATCGTTGAAGGCAAACCTATCGGTTCGTTCTATCTCTGGGACTGGGCCGGATATAATGAAAGGGGCGAATCGATTTTCTACCGTTACGATGGCGACGGCAACAAGATCCTCGATGCTGACGGCAATCCCGAAACCACCCAGCAGCCCGGTCAGAACGACCGCATCTACATGGGCAACGCTCAGCCTAAGCTGACCATGGGATGGAACAACACTGTCACCTGGAAGAACTTCGACCTCAACGTATTCTTCACCGGCGTGTTCGGTCAGAAGATTTTCAACGAGCCGAAAGCTTACTTCTCATATACCGGTATGATGTATCAGGGAAAAAATGCATTCAAATCTGTGTTTGACGAACAGCTTCCCACAGATGATTTGTCTCACTATCCTACGCAGCGCTATCTTGAGAACGGCAGTTACTTCAAGCTTGCTACTCTTACGCTGGGTTACACCTTCCGCAACTGCTTCAACGGTTGGATCAAAGACCTCCGCCTCTACGTGTCGGGCAACAACCTCTTTACCATCACGAGCTATTCCGGCCGCGATCCTGAAATCTGTCTCGACGGTATTACTCCCGGTCACGATACCCGCTCCGACCACTATCCGCGCACACGTCAGGTGCTCGTAGGTGTCAACATCAACTTCTGATCACTTTCAATCCAACCCAACTTAATCAGTTAAGACACAACTATTATGAAATTATATATCAAAGGTCTGTTGATCACCGGTCTGCTCGCCTCGGCTGCCTGCACCGACCTCGATACAGACATCAATACAAGATATGAACAGCTCCCTGACAACCCGATTGTGATCGAGGGTAGCTTCAACGGTTGCTACCGTTATCTTCACGGCTGGTTTGGCCGCGACTTCCACGAAGGCGTGGTGTTCCAGGGTGATGAATGCATGGGCTGTAACTACGGCATGGGTAGCTACTGGGACGACGGTCGCTATTTCGATGCTTCGGTCCACTCGCTTACCCTTAACAACTGGCGTTGCAAGGCAGGTATTGACGGGGCAATGGCGGGATGTACTTATACCAATGATATTATAGCCCAATTCGGTGGCCCTCATTTCAATGATCCCATTGTAGCTCCGCTGCGTGCCATCCGTGCCTTCTACCATTTCTGGATGATGGAGGTTTACGGCGACTGCCCTCTTATGGACCACGTCACAGATGAAGGTGAAATTCTTGATCGTACACCGCGTGCCGAGATTGCTAAATTCATTGAGAGCGAACTTGTTGAGATCCTTCATCAGGAGGGTGGCCTCAGCAAAGCAAACGATGCCTCCACCTACGGCCGCCCCAACTACTGGATGGCTACCGCCCTGCTGGCTAAACTTTATCTCAACTGGGGTGTCTACACCAACGACATCACTACCGTAGATTTCAATACCCCCAATCCCAAGCTCAACGAATGTGTGGCTCTCTGCGACGAGTTGATGCAGTGTGGTCTCTTCGAGATCGGAACCGGCTATCGCAAAAAATTCTTCCCTGACAACGGCGTTCAGATCAAGGACTTCATCTATGCTCTCGACGTCGATCCCGAGGGTAAGAGCGATGGTTCCAACACCTTCTACCGCTGGTTTGGCTTTAAGAAATATTCGCTTGTGCGCCCCTATATTATGGGGTGGGATATTCCGACGTCACTTGCCGGTCAGACCGTGCTGACAAAAGAGGCTGTGGCCCGCTTCACACTCCCCGGCGATGAACGCAACCAGATTATCGAACAAGGTCTTCAGTATCAGTATGATGCAAACTACAATCGTACCGATATCCCTGTTTACCTCTATGTAGATCCCGCCAGAGAGAATACCAAGCTCTTCCAGCTTGAATATATTGCTGACTTCGACTTTGAGGATGCAAGCCTTTACAACCTCGGCGACGAAGGACTGCCTAAAGCCAGCGCTTCTACCCGCAAGGATGGCACCGCTCTGATGAACATTCGCAAGGGTGCCCGTCTGTTCAAGTTCCCGCCACGTGCAGTCGACTTCACGCTGTGGAACCGTCAGCAGGCTAATGACTATCCTATCTTCCGTCTGGCCGACATCATCCTGATGAAAGCTGAATGTATCATGCGCGGTGCTACTCCCACCAATGGCGATACCCCCGAGAGCCTGATCAATCAGGTACGCGCCTGCTCGAGCGCTCCCGCTGTGAACATCGCAGAAGAGGGTAAGAACGCAGCTCCTGGCCTCAGCCCGCTGGCTCAGGTGATTCTCGACGAGCGTTCGCGTGAGCTTATCTTCGAGCCCTGGCGCCGCAACGACCTGATCCGCTTCGGCCAGTTCGAAGCTGACTGGGGTCAGAAGAACAAATACAAAGTCTGGGACAACGACGATCATACCAAGTTCCATTGGGTTGACCGCGAAGGCGTGAAGGATCCCAACCGCCGCCTGATGCCTATCCACATTGAAACTCTTCAAGCCAACCCGACTTGGAGCCAGAATCCCGGCTACGAAGGTCTCTGATCAAGATACTTTCAATGAATATTTAACCTAAAAAGCGTGCCGGGCTGATGCCCCGGCCATAATCCGGAATGAGCCCGGCACGCTTCTCCTCCTCTTCTCCAAGCCACAGAAACAAAATGTTGCGAACCTATTACGCAATAAATTCAGATAACTATATTTTTTAACCTTAACCAATTATCTCATGTTAAATAACTACATGAAACGCAGCCTTATGCTGCTCGGCGCAGCCGCATTGGTAGCAACTGCAAATGCAGGCGCTTACCGCGATGTAACTGCTCAGTATATCACCAACCATAACTATGCCGGAGGTTGGAAAGGCGCCATTACCAACATTTCTGAAGGCGTCGGCGAAGTTTACGACGGTGCATTCAATCTTTATCAGGTTCTTCCCGACATGCCCGCCGGTGAATACACTCTGACTGTAAACGCTTTCTATCGTTGTGGTACAAACGAAATTTCCCAGTCAGTCATGACCGGCGACGCTAACCACAACGCTTACATCTACATCAACGACAAGAAGGCTACAGTCAAAGGTCTCTTTGACGAAGGCTCTACCCCCAATGGCATGGGAACTGCAAACACTGCTTTCGCTGCAGGTGACTATCTGAACACTGTCACCTACACTCATGCAGGCGGCGATCTGAAGGTAGGTATCGCCAATACCGGAGGTTTCCGCGACGAATGGTGCTGCTTCGATAACTTCAAACTCGTAGGTCCGGAAGGTGATGTTACCGATAAGATTGTCAACGCTGATTTCTCTACCGCTATGGATGCCAATCCTATGAACGGTTGGGAATGCACCAGTAACGAAAATAAGAAGAAATACCCCGATGTAAACAAGGGTGGTGGCGTATATCGCAAGACCAACGCTTCCGTTTTTAACTACGGCCAGCAGATTGAACTTCCTGCCGGTAAATACCGCTTCGGTATGCTGACTTTCCACCGCTATGGTGGTGACGGCGACCACAATGGCGAATACATTACCTGCAAGGGTCAATGGGGTTATGTAGCAGGTAAATCTCCCCGTGACTGGTATGAGGAAAACGCCTACGATGCAATCGATACATACGCTCACGCATATCTTTATGTAGGTATGGGCGACACCAAACTCAAGAATCTTGACACAGCTGACAACTTCGGTGACTATGATCCCGATCGTGGTGATGTTCGCGTCCGCATCAAAGACTGCTGGGAACTTAACAACGGCGATGTTAACGCTATGCCCCACAACGAGCCTATGTCGAACGCTGACGCTACCTATGGCTCAGTGAAGAACGAACTCACCCATACTAACGGTGCTTGTGGCTGGGATGATTCCGGTCGCGAGCGTCAGTCGGCAGCTGCCTTCGTTGCAGAACCCGAAAAATACTTCCAGTATTGCGAATTCACCCTCGATGCTCCCAAGAAAGTATGGGTAGGCTTCGGTAAGAACGAAAACACAGGCGACCAGTACTGGATGCCTTGGGCTGACATCACACTTCTTCAGTATGACGAAAACGCCGCTATCGACGAAGTAGCAGCTGACGTTGACGACGAAAACGCTCCCAAGGAATACTTCAACCTTCAGGGTATGCGCGTTGCTGAACCCGCCAACGGTATCTTCATCGTTAAGCAGGGGAGCAAGGTTTCGAAAGAAGTCATCAAATAAGACATTTTTTGTCCGCATTTAATATCAGGAGTGCATCCGGCTCCAAGCCGGATGCCTCTCCACAAAGCAGCCGACCCGTGAGGGCCGGCTGCTTTGCTTCTCCCGGGATTTTTATTCACCATCTACGAAGGTGAAGAGTGGGGGCGAATTCGTAAAACCCAGGGAGCGAGCTACCTACGGCGGCTTCGCCCCCTGCGCTACATTATTGGCCCTCTAACGAGGGCCGCGACGGCATCCTCTTAGAGAAAGCCGTCGAATGACGATGTAGCGAAATGAAGATGAAGGGGGAATGAGGATGGTCACGAATTAGGGAAGCCGTCGAATGAGTGAAGGCGTCGAATGAGAGATAGGTGGCGAATGATGGTGGAGAGGTTGTGAGGAATTTTTGAAGAAAAATGGGGAGTGGGTGAACCTTTGGGGTGGGGAGGGCGTTTTATTTTTGAAAAAAGCAAATTACTTTTTCCATTGCAAGAAATGTGATAATGATTGGTTTATTATTAAAAGGAGGAGTCGTGAGACCCCTCCTTTTGATATTTTACAGGTTTACAGGGGTTTAGAACCCAGCCGGGGGTTATTGGTCCGCTTCGGCGTACGATTTTGGAAGAAAAGGCGTAGGGGATTTGGAATTGAGGCGGGTTTGGGCTATCTTTGTAAGGGTAAAGTCGGGGGAATCGGGGGAAATCGGGGATTTAACGCTAATTAACGCCGGGGTGAAAATTTTTGGCACACGGCGGGCGTTAACTTTGCAGCATAAAACAATTAGACAAGATATAGAATATGGCTACCGCAAAGAAACCTACTATAAAGAAGGCTGCCGGAGTGGATCCGAAGGCCGCAAAGGCTCAGGCGCTGAGCAATGCGCTGGCGAGCATCGAGAAGAATTTCGGCAAGGGCGCAGTGATGAAGCTGGGCGATGAGACTATCGAGCAGATCGACGTGATCCCGTCGGGTTCGATCGGGCTGAACTACGCTTTGGGCGTGGGAGGCTATCCGCGCGGCCGTATCATCGAGATTTACGGTCCGGAATCGTCGGGTAAGACTACGCTGGCTCTTCACGCTATCGCCGAGGCGCAGCGTCAGGGTGGCATAGCTGCCCTGATTGATGCCGAGCATGCGTTCGACCGCTTCTACGCCGAAAAACTTGGCGTTGACGTGGACAATCTGCTGGTATCGCAGCCGGACAACGGCGAGCAGGCGCTGGAGATCACCGAGCAGCTGATCCGTTCGGCCGCTATCGACATCGTGGTGGTCGACTCCGTGGCCGCCCTGACGCCCAAGAGCGAAATCGAGGGGGATATGGGCGAGCGCAATGTCGGCATGCAGGCGCGCCTTATGTCGCAGGCCATGCGCAAGCTGACGGGGGCCATCGCCAGAACTAACACCGTCTGCATCTTCATCAATCAGCTTCGCGAGAAGATCGGGGTGATGTTCGGTCCGTCGGAGACGACTACGGGCGGCAACGCGCTGAAATTCTACGCCTCGGTACGTCTGGATATCCGCGGCGGTCAGGCGCTGAAGGACGGCGACGATGTGCTGGGCAAGCATACGAAGGTGAAGGTGGTGAAGAACAAGGTGGCGCCTCCTTTCCGCCGCTGCGAGTTCGACATCATGTTTGGCGAGGGCGTGAGCCGCGCCAGCGAGATTATAGACCTTGGCGTAGAGCTGGATATCATCAAGAAGTCCGGCGCATGGTTCAGCTACAACGGGCAGAAACTGGCTCAGGGCCGCGACGCCGCCAAGCAGGTGATTGTCGACAATCCCGAACTGGCCGACGAGATCGAGGCCAAGATCATGGAGGGACTGAGAAACCGTCCGGTAGGGAAGAAGGGGAAGACGGCGGCCGATGTGGTCGCCCCCGTCAAGCCCGTGAAGCCGAAGGAGGTAGAGCTCTCGGATATTGAGGCCGCCGCAGATGATGTCGACCTCGACGAGGAGGACGAAGCCTTCGACCTGGAGGTGGATCTGTAAGATCCCCGGGAGCGCGGGATTCCGCGCACTAACGCACCGACGGATTCCGATCGCAATATTCGCCGTAGCAGATGAGGAATAATTGCGCGAATGTAAAGTTTCTTAGTAATTTCCTTTCTGATTTTAGCAACTGCCTTTTTACATTGATCCCACCAACATTGTTGGAAGGCGTGTCGGTCGGGCATGTCAGAGGGAGGCGAGGGCGCGCTTGAAGGCTACCATCTTGATGGCGGCTTCAGCGGCCTCTCGACCTTTGTCGCCGGCAGGGCCGGGACGGCCGTCGGCCTGAGCTATGCGGTCGAGAGCCTGAGCTTCGTTTTCTACGGTGAGCACACCGAAGATAACGGGGGTGTCGCAGTCGGCGTTGAGGGCTGTGATGCCCTGGGTGACGCTCTGGCAGACGTAGTCGAAGTGGGGGGTGTCGCCGCGCACCACGCATCCGAATGCGATTACGGCGTCGAAGAGGCTCTCCTCGATGAGCGCCGAGGCGCCGAAGGTGAGTTCAACGGTGCCGGGCACGTCGAAGCAGTCGACGTCGTAGCCTTCCGAGCGGATTAGGCTGACGGCGCTGTCAAGCAGGCGGCCTGTGATGTGGCGGTTCCACTCGGCTGTCACGATAGCGATGCGGACATCGTTGAGTTTGGGGAGCGGCCCTGAGGGGACGGCTCCGTCTTTGGCAGACGACATAATGAATAGGGGTGTTTTTTTTACTTGTCACAAACTGATTTGGAGCGCGCTGCGTGGCCGAGATAGCCGCCGTGATGGCGCAGGGCGTAGTCGTGGGCGGTGAAGCCGGAGCGCTCCATGACGTTGACCACCAGAATATCGCCGATGACGGTCATGAGGGTGGTGGAAGTGGTGGGCGTAAGGCCCAGTGGGCACACTTCGGGGGCGCCGCCGGTGAAGAGTGCGGCGTCGGAATATTCGGCCAGCGGGGTGTCGACGTGGCCGGTGATGGTGATCAGGGGGATATCGGGGATGAGATTGCGCGCGAGCTGCACGAGCTCGAGGATCTCGCGGGTCTTGCCCGAGTTGGAGATCAGAAGCATGACATCGTTGGGCTGGAGCACGCCGAGGTCACCGTGCTGAGCCTCCGAGGGGTGAAGATTCACCGAGGGGATGCCCGTGGAGGCGAACGTGGTGGCGATGTTCATGGCTATCTGTCCGGCTTTGCCCATGCCTGAGGTGACGAGTTTGCCGCCGCGGCGCACCACATGCTCCATGATGAGCTCTACGGCTTTGTCAAACTCAGGCGAGTAAGGTATATTTCTGATTGCGTCGCTCTCGGCTTCTACGATCCGACGCATAGTGTCCTGTACATTCATTCGTGCGAAGGGAAAAGGTGAAAATTCGATTCTCCAGATGCAAAATTAACCTATTTTCCATAAATTTCAAACCTTTCCGGCAAAAACCTTTGCGGCCTGAGCGGCCGCAGGGCGCCGGAAGGGGGGTGCCTCAGGGGTCAGAGGCCGATAGGCTCGCCGATGAGGGAGGCGACACCGGCCATTTTGTCGATGGCGTTCTGGTCGGGGCGCACGGGCACGCAGGTGGCGTAATTGAGGCCGAGCCAGTGGAGGTCGGTGTCGGTGGCTTCGGGTTCGTCGTTGACGATGCGGCCGGTGAGCCAGAAGAAGGGGTGGCCGTGGGGGTCGGTATATTCCTGATATTCCTCGTTCCAATGGCTTCGGGCTGAGCGCACTACCTTCATCCCCTCGATCTTGACCTTGGCGGGGAAGTTGATGTTGAGGCATACGCCGGCGGGCAGACCTTTGGCGAGCACACGCTCGGTGACGGCGGTGATGTAGGGGAGGCATTGCGAGAAATCGGCAGCCAGCGAATGATGTAGCAGTGAGTAGCCCACCGAGGGGATGCCATGCATGCAGCCTTCGAACACGGCGCCCATAGTGCCGGAATAGATTACGGAGTTGCCGGCGTTGGAGCCATGGTTGACTCCGGCGAGCACCAGCGCGGGGCGCCGCGGTACGATATGATGCATCGACAGCTTGATGCAGTCGACGGGGGTGCCGCTGACCGAGCGCATGCGGGCGCCGTGGTAGTCGGGGTATTCCTTGATGCGCAGCGGCTCGTTGACGGTGAAGGCGCTCGACTGTCCCGAATGGGGATGCTCGGGGGCTACCACCCACACTTCGCCGAGATGGCGCACGCAGTCGACCAGCACCAGCAGGCCGGGAGCGTCGATAGAATCGTCGTTGGAGATGAGTATCAGGGGCTTATCCATTGGCGGGAGCGTTTTTGTCGAGGGTGTCGAATATGGAAATGAGGCGGGCGAGGTCTTCTTCGCTGGAGAAGGCGAAGGTGATGTGGCCGCGGCCCTGGGAATTGCAGGAGAAGCGCACGGGGGTCTGGAACGAGGCCGAGAGGTGCTTCTTGAGGATGTCGTAGTCGTGGCTGGCGCGGCGCGTGGGCTTTTCCGGGGCTGTGTGGGCGCTGCCGGCCTGAACGGCCTTGACGAGCTCCTCGACCTTGCGCACCGACAGGCCGTGCTTGACGATCTCGCGGTAGACTTTGAGCTGGTCCTCGGGGTTGTCGAGGCTGAGCAGGGCGCGGGCGTGGCCGAAGTCGATCTGGCCGTCGGTGAGGCCGAGCTGCACCTGAGCCGGGAGGTTCAGCAGGCGCAGGAAGTTGGCGATGGTGGCGCGCTTCTTGCCGATACGCTCCGAGAGCTGCTCCTGGGTGAGGGAGTACTGGTCGATGAGTTTGCGGAACGTCAGGGCGATTTCCACGGGGTTGAGGTCTTCGCGCTGGATGTTTTCGATCAGGGCCATCTCGGTAAGTTCCGAGTCGGAGGCGGTGCGGATATATGCGGGCACAGTGGTGAGCCCGGCGCGTGAGGCGGCGCGGAAGCGGCGCTCGCCGGCGATGATCTGGTAGGAGTCGGGGCCGGTCTTGCGCAGGGAGATGGGCTGGATGATGCCCAGCTCGCGTATGGAGGATGCGAGCTCGTCGAGAGCCTCTTCGTCGAAGCTGGAGCGAGGCTGGTCGGGGTTGGGGGTGATACGGTCCAGGGGGATTTCGTTGATGGCCGTAGTGCCGCGGGCGGGGGCGTCGTCCATGGCTATAAGCGAGCCAAGGCCGCGGCCGAGAGCGTTTCTGTGTTGTGCCATAATCAGTGGTTCTTGGCTATCAATTCTTTAGCTAAGGCGAGATGAGAGGTGGCGCCACGGCTTTCGGGATCGTATAGGATAGCGGGAAGGCCGTGGGAGGGAGCTTCGCTCAGACGGATATTTCGCGGGATGACGGTGTTGAACACCATGTCGCCGAAGTGGCCCTTGAGCTCCTCGAAAATCTGGTTGGCCAGACGCAGGCGAGCGTCGTACATCGTCAGGAGGAAACCTTCGATTTCGAGGTCGGGGTTAAGGCGCGCCTTGATCAGGCGGATGGTGTTGAGCAGCTTGCTGATGCCTTCGAGGGCGAAATATTCGGCCTGCACGGGGATAATCACCGAGTCGGCGGCCGTGAGGGCGTTGACGGTGATCAGGCCCAGCGAGGGGGAGCAGTCGATGATTATGAAGTCGTATTTGGGGGCCACATCGGCCAGAAGCCGGGCCAGCACTTTTTCGCGGTCGGGCTTATTGATGAGTTCAAGCTCGGCGCCTGCCAGGTCGATGCGCGAGCCGACGAGCTCGAGGCCTTCGACGCAGGTGGCCACCTGCGAGCCCTCGACGGGGTATTCGTCGACAAGACATTCGTATATGCTCGACTGCATCTGGCGCGGGTCGATGCCGTAGCCCGAAGTGGCGTTGGCCTGAGGGTCGGCGTCGATGATGAGCACCTTTTTGCCGTTGACGGCGAGCGATGCGGCCAGATTGATGGTGGTGGTGGTCTTGCCTACGCCACCCTTTTGGTTGGCTATTGCTATGATTTTTCCCATTCTGTCGGATTTATTCGGTGCAAAATTGGTTAAAACCTTGCAATGGCGGAAATCTCCGGGCGGCTAACTGTCCGGAATGTTGAAAACTCAGGTTTTTTGTTGAAAACCGTGGATAACTCCCCGGGCCGGGCGCAGGCGCGTACCGGCGCCGGTGGCGTCTTGGAGCGGCCGCGTGCGGGATTATTTCTTCTTGCTCTGGCGGGCGGCGTCGTGCTGACGCGCGATGGTGGAGAATTTGTACTGAGCCTCCAGCAGCGACCATATCAGGCCGGGCAGACCGTCGCGGATACCGCCTTTAATAAAATATGTGCTGAGGAAGCGTCCGGCGGGTTTGGTCAGGAACGACCATGCCGAATAGCGCTGCGGACCGCGGCGCTCCACCTCTTTCTCGCTGTAGCGGTAGGTCTTTTCCAGGCGTGAGGCCACGGTGTTCTGCTCCAGATGGATGAGCGAATAGTCGCGGTCGCGGAGGGTGTCGACGCGTCCGTCGATTTCGGGCTGGGAATGGATCGCGGCGGGCCAGTTGATCTTATCCTTGCGCGCGAAACGCGTCACATAGTCGGGAAACAGACATACCATCTCGCGGCCCATGAACCAGTTGCGGCGCGGGATGCGCACGGCTGAGGGGGCATCGTCCTGAGTGGCGATGTCGTAGAGAGTTTCGAGCAGTTCTGGCGACACCTTTTCGTCGGCGTCGACGATGAGCACCCAGGGGTTAGATGCTGCCTGAATGGCGGCGTTGCGGGCGGGTTCGCAGATGCCGCAGCGCTCGTGGTCGATGATTTTGGCGCCGTATTGCGCGGCGATTTTGCGGGTGTTGTCTTCGCTGAACATGTCGCACACCACGATTTCGTCGAAATCTTTGAGCGATTCGAGCACCTCGGCGAGGTGTTCTTCAGCGTTGAAAGTGTTGATCACCGCTGAGATGCGCGGTCTTGATTCGGTTTGAAGCATATTGAAAGTAGCTGATTTACAGATTTTTGAATATTGAAATCTTCGGCGCGCTTAAGGGCGGCAGCCTCCAGTTCGGCCCGGCGCACGGGGTCGGAGGCCAGCAGCGTCATCACGCGCGACATCACCTTCTCGTCGCCGACGGGGATCAGCATCCCGGCGCGCCCGTAGTCGAGCACTTCGGCCGGACCCGACGGACAGTCGGTGGTCGCCACGGCCCGCCCGAGGATGAGGGCTTCGGCAAGCACCAGTCCGAAGCCTTCGTATTTCGACGAGTGGACCAGAGCCAGCGAATTGGCTATCCAGGGAGCGGCATCGGGCTGAAAACCGAGGAAATCCACGCGGTCGGCTATGCCGATGTCCTGCGCCAGCCGTTCGAGCCGCGAGCGGTCGCGGCCTGTGCCTACGATTTTGAGCCGCAGGGGAGCGGGACGCAGCGCGTCGATGCGCGTGAATTCGGGATTGATCAGAGTCTGGGCGAAGGCCTTCAGGAGCGTGGAGATGTCTTTCTGCGATTCCTCAAGCCTCTCGACCGCAACGAGATAGCTGCCCGATGAGACGTCGGCCGGCAGCGGAGCATCGCCGCGCTGGCGAAGCGCCTGAAGATTGTATCCGTTGTAGATGCGCACGAATTTGCGGGCCAGATCGGGGAAGAGCTGAAGACCCTCGTCGACCATGGCGTCGGAAATCAGGGCGATATGGTCGTATGCGGCCATCCCCTCCATCTGGCGGCGCGTATGGCGCTTGGAGCGGCGCAGATTTTCGGCGATTGAGAAATGGTAGAAGCCGGTGACGGGGCGTTGGCGTGTGCCTTTGAGCGAGGAGTAAAATGTTGAGTCGAAGTCGATTATGGCGTCAGCTTTCCGCTTCAGGCGCCCAAGGCGCCATGCCGATTGGGCTTTGCGCAGCGGATTCAGCGCCAGCTCGTCCCAAAGTTTGAGGCCGAAGCCCACGCGCCCCTTGATTTTCGCTTTCTTGATGCGCGTAAGGCTCGGGGAATCAACCAGATACTCCACCTTAACCCCTTCTGGAATCCGTTTGAGGTGCACCTCAAGTTCGTCCATCTTCACTCCGACGGCGAGCGTCACGTCGTACTGGTCGAGCGGGATATTTTGCAGATACTCAACGAGTATCGTGTCGATCCCGCCGTCGAGGAATCGGCTGATGAGGAATAGGATGCGCTTTTTTCTGTCGCTGGATTTGAATATCATGGCAGAGGTTCGTTTTGTTGGCGGAGATAGTGGAGAGCTTTAGTGTGCCGTCAGGCAGATATAATAGATTGTTTTGGCTGTAAGCCGGTAAAATTCAGGAATTTATCAAGCTCGTAGAGCGTGATGAGCCGGTGCTTATGCCCGGCGGAGCCCGGCGATAGCCGTTCGAGGCGCTCCATCACCTCCGGGCCGCGCTGCGCCATCAGTTCGGGGAATTTCATCAGGCGTTTCCAGGTGCGCCCGGCCAGCATCCGGCGCTGAGCGGGGGAGAGGCCGAGCGAGTCGGCTATATGAACCATAATCGGCAGTCCTTCAATGAAGTACAGGCCCGATTTGGAGGCGCCGGGCGATACCTTGGCCGTGTGCTGGCGGAAATTGTTGAGCTTCCGGCGCACCTCCACGCCGCCGCCTCCCAGAGCCATGTTGACCCAGAACAGCCAGTCGCCGCAGTAGCGCATATGCATCTGTGCATCAGTGATTTCCGGAGCTTTTTCGCGACGGAACACCACCATCGACGCGTTATAGACATCAGCCGTCCAGAGCAGTTTGCGGCGGATGAGCGCGGTGCCGTCGTAGACCTCCACCTCCGGTTGGCCCGGGCGGTAGCGGTCCCAGTCCATGTGAGGAATCATGGCGTCCATGGCATCGACCATATTCGAGCCGGAGAACGCCATCGCCGCCTCAGGGTGCGCATCGAGCTGAGCCACAAGAGTTTCGAGGAATGTCGGCTCAGCAAAGTCGTCGCTCTCGGCAATCCAGACATATTCGCCACGGGCCAGAGCGAGTCCGCGTTTCCATTGGGCGAATGTGCTGCCGCTATTTTGTTGGTTCAGAACGATTTGCGACACCTTCGGGTTGCCGGCGTAACTCTCCAGGAGCTGCTGAGATCCGTCTTTGGAGCAATCGTCAAGCAGAATCAGCTCGAAGTCGGTAAAAGTTTGATTGAGAATGCTTTCGATGCGACGCGTGAGGTAAGGCCGATGATTATAATTGGGCACAATCACCGATACCTTGGGCGCTTCGGTACCCTTGGGAGCGGTGGCCGCCATGGTCATGGCTGCTGTCTCGGCCTTGGCAGATGCTGTGGTCTCTGCAGAAGTGCTTGAAGTGGTTTTGACTGTCGTATCGGTTAGAATCATAGGGGTTTCTGTTAAATAAGGTCGATTCCGCATGTCTGCTTGGTCAGCCGGCAGAATCGCTCGGCAATCCGGTCGCCTGCGAAGCGCGCAGCCACCGAGGCATGTTGAGCCTGACGATCGAAAGGCTCCGTCAGAGCCTTGTAGAGATAATCAGCCATGGAATCGGCTGAACCATAGTCGGCTATGTAGCCGTCTGCACCATGGCTGACGATGTCGCCCTGACCTCCGCGGCCGAAGGTGACGGGCGTGGCGCCGCAGGCCATTCCCTCCATCAGCGTGGCGCCCATCGTCTCGAAAAGCGATGCTGAGAGCACCACGTCGGCGCGGCGATAGAGCTTCTGTAAGTCGCTGTCTGCGAGCGGGCCAACGTAGCGGTGGCTCATTTTTAGCCCTGCAATGGCTCCGGCGTCGCGAAGGCCGCCGAAGAATATGGCCTCGACCTGGTCGGCCATATCAGGATGCTTGGTAATCAGCAGATTGAGAGCTTCGATGGCCATGGACAGACCTTTGACCGGGTCGTCGAGCCGTGCAGCCCCCATGACTATCAGTTTTTTATTAGCTGAATCGCTGGAGACGGATTCCGAAAAGGCGTAATCCTCGATGGGGAAGGCATGGTGAAGCACCTCGAGGCGTTTGCCGCGCAGCAGCGAGCTGCTGAGGCAAACCTCTTTCTGCCAATTGCTTACGCACCAGAAGTGGATGGGAAGAGTCTGGAAAAGTCCGAGTTTTCGCTCCCAGATGCGGCGAGAAAGGTCGGCCTTACGTCGCTCCCAGTGGAGGTAGGGGCAGTCGCCGCATCCTTCCCTGAAGCGTTCGCAGCCGAAGATGGCATCCGAGCCCTCGCTGGCCGATGTGGGGATGTGGCATATTCCTGTGGCGCACCATAGGTCGTGCATCCACCATACCAGCGGCTTACGCATGGCGCACAGACGCCGCAGGTCGCTGAGCGACACCACGCCCTGACTGACCCATCCGAGCACAATCATGTCGGCATCTTCCACCCAGGGATGGCTGCATACTCCGGCACCGAAGCTCCCGGTTGACACTTTCCATAAATCTCGGCGAGTCAGGCCGTTGTGAGCGAAAATCTGAGCACGTTCAGCCACTTTCGCTGCGGCAACGCGCCAAGAGCTGAGCGTATCGACCCAGGCATACCCGGAGCGTTTATGCCCCACAAGCATACGCGCGTCGATGCCTCGCCGCCGCAGAGCCATAGCCAGCCGCATCGTCACCACGGCAGCTCCGCCCAGATCGTCGTTTGTGCTGATAAACAGAACCATTCCACTCGTTTCGATTGCCGAATTTTGCGTTAACCGACAAAATTAGCAAAAAATCCCCAACATTTCAACAATTCCTCGAATTTCCCTACATCCTCCATGTGGAACTGAACTGCCACGATGTTTGCTGGCGGTGGAAAATGTGGAGACATGTTGTGAAAACGTAAAAAATGGAGTAACTTTGCGAAAAGGAGCCTTGCTATGGCAAAGCGGGAAAGTTATCAAAATCAGCGACTATGGACACCATGTCATCTAAACCTTTGCGGCCGTTGTTTTCAATCATTACGGTAACGTATAACGCGCAGGATACCCTGCCGGTGACCCTTTCGAGCGTCGCAAAACAGACCTGCGAGCTGTATGAGCATATTATTGTTGACGGAGCTTCAACCGACCAGACGCTGTCGGTTCTCAGCGGATTCTCCAATCCGCGGCTTCATGTGATGTCGGGCCATGACAACGGCATCTACGACGCCATGAACAAGGGGCTGGCCGAAGCCAAGGGTGACTATGTGATTTTCCTCAATGCCGGCGACTCATTCCATTCGCCCGACACCCTTCAGCATATCGCCGACACCATCATGGAGGAGGATTACCCCGGGGTGGTCTACGGGCAGACCGATATAGTCGATGCAGAGGGGAGACGCCTCGGCCCGCGCCATCTGCAGGCTCCGGAGCGTCTGACGCTCAAGGATTTCGCCGACGGTATGGTGGTATGCCATCAGGCTTTCGTGGCTCTGCGGCGCATCACTGACCCGTACGATTTGCACTATTGCTATTCGGCTGACTACGAATGGTGTATCCGGGTGCTTCAGCATGCCCGGCGCACGGTCGGGATGAATGAGGTGATAGTAGACTACCTCAATGAGGGCACCACGACCCGTCACCGCCGCGAGTCGCTGTGGGAGAGATACCGTATCATGTGCTATTACTACGGCACTCTGCCGACTATTCTGCGCCATGTGAAATTCTTCTTCCGGAGTTTTCGCAAAGGCGTGCGTAACAAATAGGAAAAATGATTCTGCTAAATACGACATTCGTGATACGCCGCGACCTCGAGGATGAATTCCTCAAATGGATTCGCGCCGAATATATACCTTCCCTGCAGGCCCATGAGGCTCTGACCGACCCCTCGCTGGCAAGGGTGCTCACTGAAATAGATCCCTCGGCTCTGAGTTTTGCCTTAGGGGTCACCGCGCCCACGCTCGATGAGGCCATGGCCTGGCACGACGGCCCGGCTGCCGCCCTGCGCGAGGAGGCCTCGCGTCGCTGGGGCGAAAACTTTCTGACATTCACCACACCGCTTGAGCGCCTGAGCCATACGCTCTGACGCTCCGGCCGCAATCGCTCCGACGCATCGCAACAGACCAATCCGACCATGTCCGCCACCGCAGAAAAAATCATCATCGGCATCGACCCGGGTACCAACGTGATGGGTTACGGCATCATAGCCGTGGCCGGTAAACGTGCGAGTCTGGTCAGCATGGGCGTCATCAAGCTCAATCATCGCGACAGCCACTATCTGCGCCTGAGCCGCATTTTCGACGGGGTGCTCCGGCTTATCGGCGAGCATCTGCCCGACGAGATGGCGCTCGAAGCGCCGTTTTTCGGGAAGAATGTGCAGTCGATGCTCAAGCTCGGGCGCGCACAGGGAGTGGCCATGGCCGCCGCTCTTTCGCGCGATATCCCCATAGCCGAATATGAGCCGCGAAAGGTGAAAATGGCCATTACAGGCAATGGCGCCGCCTCTAAAGAGCAGGTGCAGGAGATGGTGCGCCGCATTCTCAACATCCCGCGAGAGGACCTGCTGCCCGAACTCGACGCCACCGACGCCGTAGCTGTGGCGCTGTGTCATTTCTACGAGCAGTCGCGTCCGACGCCCGCCGGAGGTCCTTCATCTTGGAAAGCATTTATCGCCCAACATCCCGACCGAGTAAAATGAACAATGTCAACGATATAGCTACGCCGATGGTATCGGTAGTGATTCCGGTGTACAATGCCGAACGCTTTGTGGCCGATACGGCAGCCTCCATCCTGTTGCAAAACTACAGGAATCTGGAGCTGGTGCTCGTCGACGACGGGAGCACCGACTCCACGCCTGAGATTCTGAGCCGTCTGGCTGCCGGGGATGAGCGCGTCAAGGTTCTGACTCAGAAGAATCAGGGACCTTCGGCGGCGCGCATGACCGGCCTTCAGGCTTCTACGGGCGATTACATCTATTTTTTTGATGCCGACGACCTGATGCTGGGGCGTGCCATCAGCCGCATGGTGGCCACGGCGCTGGCCACGGGCGCCGATCTGGTGGTGCCGCGCTTCGTATTCCGCCATCCCGACGGCACGGCCTCCCCATCGCTGGCAATGCCCAGACCGGTCATGACCGGGCCGGAACTGCTGCGCGAGGCCCTGCTGTGCCGCGCCCACTGGCGCCTCAGTGAGCTCATAAGCCGACCGCTGGCGCTGACCATCAGCAATGTGTCAGCCGGAATGCTCTTTGGGGAAGACGGTATGTGGAAGGCTCAGCTGCTTGCGCAGGCGCGGAAAGTGGTGGAAGTGGCCGAGACAGCCTTTGAATATATCGAGCGCGACGGCTCGCTGAGCGACCCGCGCTCCATCAACGACCGCAAATTTGCAGATTATCTGAAGTTTAACGCATGGATACGCCGCTATATCGCCGACTATGGGCTGACCCCGGCTGTGGGGGAAGATGCGCTGGCCTATCAGGTGTTCTCAATCGTAATGAGCTGTATCCACTGGCAGCGGCCCGAATCGGTGCCGGAATATATCGCCGCCACACTCGAATATACGCGCGAGCACCCCGGATTCGAGGCTCTGCTCACGCCTCATGAACGGAAAATCCTGCACATGTTCCGCGGCGGGGTGACTAAGGGGATGCGTCGCTTGCGCTTCAAACTGTGGCGACAGAGGATGAAAGCTGCGCTTAAATTCAGATAACAAACTATGGAAGAGATATTTGCCACATGGGTATCGAATGAGAACGTAAGAGACTCCAGCTCGTCGGGCGGAGCCTTTTCGGCCCTTGCTGTCGAAGTCATCGGGGCAGGCGGCATCGTTTACGGAGCGGCCTTCGACAAGGATTTCAACGTGGTTCACCGCGGAGTGGAAACCGTCGAAGCCCTTGCCTCCCTGCGCAGCAGCAAATATGTGTTCAGTTCGTTCGCATCGGTTCTCCCCGAGGTGAAATCCGAGGTGGAGAGCGGCCGCAGGGTGCTCTTTTCGGGAGTCCCCTGCCAGATAGCGGCCTTGCGCAAGATGCTTGGGCGCGAATACGACAATCTGCTCTGTGTGGAGGTGATCTGCCACGGGTCACCATCCGCCGGACTGTGGAACCTCTATCTCGACCGGCTCTGCCAAGAGCATCACCGTCGCCGCAGCGACATAGCAGCAATCAGTTTCCGCGATAAATCTACAGGATGGAAGACCTACTCCTTTACTGTCCGCTTCTCCGACGGGTCGGCTGTCAGCCATCCCTACACCGACAATCCGTATATGATGGCGTTTCTGCGCGATCTGAGTCTGCGCGAGGGATGCTTCCGATGCCCGTTCAAGCGCGGCCAGTCAGGTGCAGATATCACTCTGGGCGACTTCTGGGGGGTGGAGACTGTGGCGCCCTCGATCGACAACAACCGGGGGGTAAGTCTGGTAATCGTCCACACCGCGCGAGGCCGCAAGGCTGCGGCCAATCTGCGGCGTATGGCCTCTGTGGATGAGCACGATGTGATAATCCATAACCCCTCCTACGCCCGTACGGCCAAGGAGCCTCCGGCCCGCAAGCCCTTCCTGAAGATGCTCGCCAAAAAGTCCGACCCCATCGCCGCCATGCGCATCTATATAGAGCGCAAACCTATGAAACGCCTGAAACTGCGCCTGAAATATCTGTTCAGCCGCTGACGCCTCTTTATTATTTCCGAGAAAATAAGCCGATCATATATGAAAATAGCTATCCTCACTCAGCCGCCGCGCTTCAATTATGGCGGGATACTACAGACATGGGCCCTGCAGCAGATTCTGCGCCGTATGGGCCACGAGCCTGAGACCGTCCATTGGATGCTCCTTCCTCCCCGGAGGAAAGTGAAACTTGTGCTGAAGCATTATCTGGGCCGGCTGCTCCATCAGCGCCATCACCGTCCGCTCCCCTCGGAAGTTGAGGGATGGTTTGCCGAGACGCGCCGCTTCGTAGACCGGAATGTGGCGCTTGCCTGCCGCGACATGAAAGTGCCCCGGAGCGTATGGAAGCCGGGCCGCTACGATGCCTATATCGTCGGGAGCGACCAGATCTGGCGTCCGGAGTATAACCCGGGGAAGGTGCTCAACGCGATGTTTCTTGAAGGCGCACAGCGCCTGCAGGGCATACGCCGCGTGGCCTATGCGGCATCGTTCGGGGCCGATACGTGGGAGTTTGACCCCGAGCAGACCGAAATGGCGCGCAGGCTCCTTCCGATGTTTGACGCCGTATCGGTGCGCGAGGATTCGGGTGTTACGCTCTGCCGCGAGCGCCTTGGCGTGGAGGCGGTGCATGTGCTCGACCCGACGCTGATGCTGACAGCCGACGACTATCGCTCCCTTATCAGCGATTCCGACCGTAAGGCGCTTCACGCCAAGCTGTCGCCCGACCAGCGCAAGCGCGGCTATGTGTGGGTATATATTCTCGACCGCTCGGAAGCCAAGATGTCGCTGGTGTCTGATGTTTGCAGCCGGCTGGGCTTGCAGCCGCTGTTTGTCGGTCCGGAGCATAATGGAGCGTGGGTGCCACCGCTCGAAGAGTGGCTGGCCGCATTAGACAGCGCATCGTATGTGGTCACCGACTCATTCCATGGGGCTGCCTTCAGCATCATCTATCATAAGCGCTTCTCAGCCATCAACAACCGCGAACGCGGCGGAGCGCGCCTGACGTCGCTTCTGCGCCAGTTTGACCTCGAGGATCGCGAGCGGGCTGAGGCTCCGTCGCTCCCCATCGACTGGGCTGCTGCGGATGCCCGGCTGGAGAGCCTGCGCACCCTCTCGCGCGACTTCCTTCGCCGCGCCCTCGGCTCATAACGGATTTTTCCGTAACTTTGCGCCCGAAAATCGAAACAATCTTATGCCTTCAGTCAAGAGTCTTTTTAAGGATACCGCCATTTATGGCGTGAGCAGCATCGTGGGCCGATTCCTCAACTGGTGTCTGGTGCCGATGTATACCTACTGCTTCGCGGCGGCTGAATACGGTATAGTCACCAATATCTACGCCTACGTAGCGCTGGCGCTCATCATCCTTACTTACGGCATGGAGACGGGCTTCTTCCGCTTCGCCAACCACGACCGCTGGACGTCGCCCGGTCAGGTCTACACCACGGCACTCTCATCCCTTGCCGTCACCTCCACCGTCTTCATCGCGGCGGCCTGCCTGCTCTCGCCCGAGATAGCCCGCGCGCTTGACTGCGGCGCCCATCCGTCGTACATCTCGATGATGGCTGTCGCCGTGGGGCTCGACGCCTTCACGGCCATCCCGTTCGCCTATCTGCGTTTCCGCAAGCGTCCCGTGCGCTTCGCCACGCTCAAACTCATCAATATCGCCCTGAATATCGGGCTGAACCTCTTCTTCATCCTGCTTTGTCCCGTCATATGGCGCGAGGATCCGGGATGGATCGCATGGTTCTATCAGCCCGACTTCGGCATCGGCTATATCTTCCTGGCCAATGTGATATCGTCGGTGGTGACGCTTGCGCTGGTGGTGCCCGAGCTGCATGCCGAGCGGTGGAGCTTCAGCAGCAAGCTGCTGGGCGAGATGCTGCGCTATTCTTACCCGATCCTGATTATCGGCATCGCCGGAATCATGAACCAGACCATCGACAAGATTCTCTATCCTATCCTCGACCCCAACAAACAGGATGCCATGACCCAGCTTGGCATCTATGGCGCCAACTATCGCATAGCCATCGTGATGGTGATGTTCATTCAGGCGTTCCGGTTCGCCTACGAGCCGTTCATCTTCGCCCAAAATCGCGAAAAAGGAGCTGACAAGAATCAGGCCTACGTCAAGTCGATGAATTGGTTCGTCATCTTCGGAATGTTTATCTTCTTAGGGGTGATGTTCTTCCTCCCGATTCTGAAATATTTCATTTCCCCGGCCTATTTTTCGGGCCTCAGGGTGGTGCCGATAGTGATGCTGGCCGAATTGTGGTTCGGCATATTCTTCAATTTGTCGCTTTGGTATAAGCTTACCGACCGCACCATCTGGGGCACATGGTTCTCGCTGATGGGACTGGCCGTCACGCTCATTATCAATATTGCATTCGTGCCGGTCTACGGCTACATGGCCTGCGCATGGGCGGCATTCTGCTGCTACGGGTTTATGATGGTGGCAAGCTACGCGGTAGGACGCCGCAAATACCCCATCCCCTACGATCTGCGCCGCCTGCTGTTCTACGTCTGCGCCGCGCTGGCTCTCTGGGGAGTGTCGTCGCTGCTGACCTCCGGCAATAATCTCATCGACCTCCCCCTGCGCACCCTTCTGCTTGCCGTCTACCTCGGCCTGATCTATCTTACCGAATTCCGCGGCCTCTTCCTGCGTCCGCGCTCTTGAACCGCCCCTTCGCCCATTCCCGATTTGCATCGAGAAGCGACAGCATATTGCTCAAAAAATGTAAAAAATGGGGTGGGAGGGTACGCAATTAAGCGAAATGTCGTAACTTTGCGCGATAGTGCGTAGTTCGCGCAGGGCCTGAGGAGCTCAGGCGAGGCCGACGCCCACGCATCAACCATTAAGATTGCATCTTTTGCGAAGGTTACCGATATATATAATCCTGATACTGATTGCGCTGACGCTGTGTGAGAGTATTTTCTCGCGCGACGGCATCGGTGCTGACCCGAAGTTGCCTCAGGCTGCCGTCGGGCCGACGGATACTGTCGTGGCCGATGCTGTCAAGCCGAGCACTGTCTTAGCCGATGCCATCAAGGCTGACTCCATTATGGCGGATGCTCTCAGGGCTGACTCTGTTGTAGCTGAAGCTCTCAGGGCTGACTCCATCTTGGCCGGTGCTGTCAAGGCAGACTCTGTCACGGCCGATACGGCGGTGGCTCGCGTGGCGCCGCCTTGGGCTCGTCCCAAACGCCCCTCGCGCATACGTCGCGAGAAGGTCGACCTTGACAATCAGGTCACTTTCCTTTCGAAAGACTCGATGGTGATGATCGGCCGCAACACCATGTATATGTACGGCGACGGCGAGGTGAACTATGGCGACCTTAAGCTCAACGCCGCTGAAATCAAGCTCAACACCGACTCCAGCGAAGTGTATGCCTGCGGCCGTGTCGACTCCGTAGGCGAACTGCAGGGCACCCCCATATTCCAGGAAGGCGGCTCCGACTATGAGTCGAAGACCATGCGCTACAACTTCAAGAGCAAGCGCGGATACATCACCAACGTAATCACCCAGCAAGGCGAAGGCTACCTCACCGGCGGTCAGACCAAAAAGACTGAAGGGGAGGACTATTACGTGCAGAACGGCCGCTATACCACCTGCGACGATCACGAGTGTCCCCACTTCTACATGCAGCTGACCAAGGCCAAGGTGCGTCCTAAAAAGAATATCGTCACCGGCCCTGCTTATATGGTGCTCGCCGGCCTGCCGCTGCCGCTTGCTGTCCCCTTCGGATATTTCCCCTTCACCGACTCTTACGCCTCGGGCGTGATAGTGCCTACATTCGGCGACGACTACAACCGCGGCTTCTACCTCAGCGACGGCGGCTACTATTTCGCCATCAGCGATATGATGGATCTGGCGCTGACGGGAGAAATCTACACCAAGGGGTCATGGGGCCTCTCGGCTCAGTCTACCTACCGCAAGCGCTACAGGTTCAACGGCCAGTTCTCGATGAACTATCTCAAGACCATTTACGGCGAGAAGTCTGACCCCGACTATGCCACGGCCACCAACTTCCAGCTCATCTGGAGCCACTCGCAGGACTCGAAGGCCAACCCGAACATGTCGCTTTCGGCCGCCGTCAACTTCACTACCTCGGGCTATACGCGCAATGCGTTGAACAGCTATTACTCCAGCTCGTTTACCGAAAATACCAAGTCGTCGACCATCAACATGAGCTACCGTTTCCCCAACTCGAAATGGTCGCTCTCTACATCTCTCAACGTCTCCCAGCGAACGAAAGACTCCACTCTGGCCGTATCGTTCCCCAACCTGAATGTGACCATGAGCCAGACCTACCCCTTCAAGCGCAAACATGCCGTCGGGGCCGAGCGCTGGTATGAGAAAATCCGCATGAGCTATTCCGGACAGCTCCAGAACTCGCTCACAGCCAAGCAGGACGAATTTTTCAAGAAATCGCTGGTAAAAGACTGGCGCAACGGCATGCGCCACAGCATCCCCATCTCCGCTACCTTCCCGCTGTTCACCTACTTCAACGTGACGCCGTCGATTACCCTGACCGACCGCATGTACACCACCAAGGTGCGCCGCTCATGGGACCCTAACGCCTCGGCCGAGGTGATGGATACCACATATTCGTTCTACAACGTCTGGGACTTCAACGCCTCCGTTTCGCTCGATACAAAGGTCTACGGCTTCTTTCAGCCGCTCCCCTTCCTGGGCGATAAAGTGAAGATGATTCGCCATGTGATGACGCCATCGATCTCCTTCTCAGGTTCGCCCGACTTCTCCTCCCCCTGGTTCGGCTACTATGGGTCGTACACCTATACCGATACCAACGGCCGCCAGCAGATGAGGAAATATTCCATGTTCCCCAACTCGCTCTTCGGAGTGCCCGGACAGGGAAAGACCGGCATGGTGAGCTTCTCGCTGGCCAACAATGTGGAGATGAAGGTGAAATCGGACAACGACTCCATCGGCGAGAAGAAAATCTCGCTTATCGAGAATTTCACTGTCAGTCAGAGCTACAACTTCGCCGCCGACTCGCTGAAATGGAGTAATATCAACACATCGCTTCTGCTGCGCCTCACCAAGCAGTTCAACCTCAGTCTGGCAGCCACATGGGACGTCTACACCTACGCCGTGTCGCCCAATGGCAACCCCGTGCGCGTCAACAAGTTGCGTCTTACCCACGGCAAAGGACTTGGCCGACTCTCCTCCACCGGCACCTCGTTCAGCTATACGTTCAATAACGACACCTTCCGCCGTAAAAAGAAATCGGCTGATGATCCCGAAGCCAACCGTAACAACCGTAACAACAATAATAACAACTACGACGATAATGACAACTGGGACGACTCCGGCTTCGGCCAGCCCAACAGTCTGGGTAATAACTCGGAAGACGACGATCTGCAGCTGACGCCCGAAGGATATGTGCCGTGGTCTGTCCCATGGAGTCTGTCGGTGAACTATTCAATCAACTACGGCTACGGCGAGTTCGACTATGACAAGCTGGAGTATAAAGGGAAGATCACGCAGAACCTCAGTATGTCGGGCAACATCCGACCGACGAAAAACTGGGAGTTCTCCGCCTCGGCGTCGTACAACTTCGATACCCACAAGATCGCCTATATGAATCTTAACATCGCGCGCGACCTCCATTGCTTTACCATGCGCGCGAGTGTAATCCCTGTGGGCCCCTACAAGAGCTACAACTTCCATATCTCAGTGAAGTCGGCCCTGCTCTCCGACCTCAAATACGACAAGCGCTCATCCCACTCCAACGGCGTCCGCTGGTATTAAGAGCCGTTAATATATTTTGTCGAACCGGCTCTTAAGACATTGCAAGCCGAGAGTTAGGTAATATCATCGTACCACTTTTTAGGTGGTATATTTGCATAGCGGTGGTATGTTTTTATATTTGTGCAAAATTAAAGATATGGCACAACTTGATAAGCTTTACAGACAATGGTTAGACCTTCAGCCCCTTTTCGGCGGATGACGAAAAACGGTTGAAGCGAAAGTTTATGCTCGACTTTAATTATAACAGCAATCATATTGAGGGTAATACACTCACTTACGGCCAAACAGAAGTGCTCCTTCTTCTCGGAGAAGTAATAGGCTCTGCCAAAATGAAAGACCTTGAGGAGATGAAAGCTCATAATATCTGTCTGAATATGGTCGAGCAGGAGGCTGATACCGATGAACCGTTGACTGAAACATTTATTCGACAGGTTCATCAGGTGATGTTGCGGGAAGATTATAAGGTCTATCGTCAACTGCCCGGTGGAGAAACCACGGGTTACACCGTTCATGCAGGACGATACAAAACACGGCCTAATTCCGTTATTACCCCGACTGGAGAACGGTTTGAATATGCTTCACCGGAAGAAACTTCGGCTTTGATGTCTGATTTAGTGCGGTGGTATAATAATGCTGTTGCAGAAGGCGCTCTTACGCCTATTCAGCTTGCCGCCTTATTCCATTATCGTTATATACGTATCTGGATATGCAATAGCTGAGGAAAAGCGCTCCCAGCAGCCCGACTCCGCAAAGGTACAGATTCACTCGCATACGCCGGCGGGTCAGTTGTCGCGGTTGAGGAAGAAGATGGGGATGTTGGCCAGGAATACGTCGGGAGCTGAGAGATCGGCGCGGTGGGCGATGAGGTCGCTCAGGAGGATGTCGCCGATGATATAGTTGCTCTCGTCTGATGAATATTGCTCATGCACCTTGGTGAAGGGGAGCAGCGAGGGGATATCTGTCTGCGAATACCGCACATAGACCTTCAGCGGGATGTCGGTGGTGTAGCTCGGCAGGTCGATGTGTCCCATCTTCTTGTATTCGTACTTGTAGCCGTGGCGGCGCGCCATGATGTCGCTCAGGATGGCCGACGCAGTGGGGAGCGATCCCGCACCCTTGCCGAACATGAACTGGCGGTCGTAACATTCGCCGCGTATCACCACGCCGTTATACTCATCGTCGACAGAGTAGATATATTTCGACGGGCTGACGAACTCCGGCATAACGAACATGGTGAAATGCTCGTCCGACACCTTCACCACCTGCGCCACGAGCTTGATTTTCACGCGTTTTTCACGCGCATAGCGGATGTCGGAATCGTGGATATGCGAGATACCGTAGGTGAACACCTCGTTCGGGGAGACATATACGCCGAGGGCGTGTACGGTGATGATCACCAGTTTGAACAGCGAGTCGAACCCCTCGATGTCGAACGACGGGTCGCTCTCGGCGAATCCCAGCTGCTGGGCGCGGCGCAGAGCGTCGCCGTAGTCCTCGCCGTGGTCGAACACCCGCGAGAGGATGTAGTTCGACGATCCGTTGAGGATGCCTTTTACCTCCAGCAGCAGGTCGTTGTCGTAGTATTCCTCCAGATTTCGAATTACGGGGATCGAGCCGCACGATGAGGCGTCGTAGAGCAGTGCCGTGTTGTGGCGGTTCTGAAGTTCGATCAGCTCCGGCAGATGGCGTGCTATCATGGCCTTGTTGCCCGACACCACCGGGATGCCGCGGCTCAGAGCCTCGGTCACGATGCTGTAAGAGGCGTCGGCCGAATCGACCACCTCCACTATCAGGTTGATTTCCGGATCGTCGAGGATGTCAGCGGCGCGGTCGGTCAGCAGGGCCGGATCCACGGCCACTTCGCGCGGTTTGGCAACGTTGCGCACGCAAATGCGTTTCACTTGTGCGTGGGCATTTTTTGCACGCCCGATTACGCGGTAGATGCCCTGGCCTACGGTGCCGAAGCCGAAAAGTCCGATATTTATCTGATTCATAGTCTGTTGTGTTTCTGTTTGCGATGTAAGGGAAGATGGGCTTGGAGCCATTCTGAGCGTCAGTCGGTTGCGCCGTCCATGAACGGGAGCAGAATCTCGTTGAGCCGGTCAGCCTCAACCAGAAAGCCGTCGTGGCCGAAGGCCGAATCGATCTCGCGGTAGACGGCGTCGGGGAATCCTTCGGCCAGCTGTCGCATCTCCTCCGGGGTGAAGATGATGTCGGTGGAGATGCCCACCACAATGGTCGGGCACGTGATCCGGGCCATAGCCTCGGCTGTGCCTCCTCGGCCGCGGCCGATATCGTGAGTGTCGAAGGCGTCGAGAATCGCCACGTAGGAGTATGCGTTGTAGCGCTTTACGAGTTTCTCGCCCTGATATTGCTGATATGTGCAGGCGCGGTGAGGCCCCTGATGGCCCGGAGGGTCTTGCTGGGTGCGGTTGTATCCCTCGGGGCCTCGGTAGGTGAGCAGCCCTATGGCGCGGGCGGCGGCCAGTCCGCGCTCTCCGGCCTGAGGCGAATCGTCGCCGTAGGTCGAATCGCTGAAGATGGCCATGCGCTGGGTCTCGTCGATGGCGATTGTCCATGGGGAAGCTTTCACATCGGTAGCGATCAGCACCAGACGGCCGAAGCGCTCAGGGTCGTCGGCGATCCATTCCGTGGCCTGAAATCCGCCCACCGAGCTCCCCACCAGCACGCGGATGCGCCCGATGCCGAGGGCATCGGCCAGCATGGCGTGGGCGCGGGCCATATCGCGGATGGTCAGCGCCGGAAAACGGCTGTAGTAGGGCTGTCCGGTGGCGGGGTCGATGCTGAGCGGACCGGTGGTGCCGTAGGCGGAGCCTATGATGTTGGCGCACACCACGAACCAGCGTTCCGGGTCGAGGAATCGCCCCGTCTCCACAGTGTGGGGCCACCAGTCGGCCACATCGCTGTTGGCCGTAAGGGCATGGCATACCCACACCACATTGTCGCGCCGGTCGTTCAGGCGCCCGTAAGTGTGGTAAGCCACCGTCAGCGGCAGCTTCGTCCCGCATTCCAGCTCAAAAGGCTCTTGAAAAGTGTGAAATTTTACCGGCATTTCTTCTGACAGTAATTTTTAGATTCGAACCGGCTCTTAAAGTCCGGCTGCGGCGAAAGCCTGCTCGAAGTCGGCGATGATATCTTCTACATCTTCCAGGCCCAGCGAGATGCGCAGCAGTGTGGGGGTGACGCCTGCGGCCTCCATGTCGGCCTCGCTGAGCTGCTTGTGAGTGGTGGAAGCCGGATGGGTGACCACTGTGATGGAGTCGCCTATCATGGTCATGTGGGCGGCCAGCTGAAGCGCCTCGACGAAGCGTGCGGTGGTCTCCACATCGCCCTGAAGCTCAGCTGTGAGCACAGCCGACGAGCCGAAGCGGAAATATTTGCGGGCATTGCCGAAGTAGGGGCTGTCGTCGAAGCCTACCCAGCTGACACGCTTCACCTTCTGGCTGCGGCGCAGGAATTCAGCCAGCCGGCGTGTGGATTCTACTTCGTGGCGCACGCGCAGCGAGAGCGTTTCGAGGCCGAGCATCATCAGGTAGCTGTCGAAAGGCGAGGGGCAGCAGCCGAAGTCGCGCAGGCCGTCGACGCGGCATTTGGCGATGAAGGCAGCCGGGCCGAATGTCTCCCACAGGTTGAGACCGTGATACCCGTCGGACGGGCCGTCAACATTGGGGAAGCGACCGCAGCCCCAGTCGAAGTTGCCGCCGTCGACGATGATACCGCCCATGGCCGTGCCGTGGCCGTTGATCCATTTTGTGGCCGAATCCACCACGATGTTGGCCCCCCATTCGAAGGGGTTGCAGAGATAGCCTCCGGCGCCGAATGTGTTGTCGACGATGAAAGGCACCTGATGCTTTTTGGCCACATTGCCTATCCCCTCGATGTCGAGCACAGCGCAGGTAGGGTTGCCCATCGACTCAAGGAAGATGGCCTTGGTGCGGCCGTCGACAAGCTTGTCGAATTCTTCAGGGGCCTCCCCGGCGGCTATGCGCACCTCGATGCCGAGGCGGCGCAGCGAGTGGCGGAACTGATTGTAGGTGCCGCCATAGAGATAGGGCGAAGCCACGATATTGTCGCCCTCGGCAGCCAGGGCGGTGACGGCAATCAGGATAGCCGACATACCCGAAGCCACGGCCAGAGCGCCTACGCCACCGTAGAGAGCGGCTATGCGCTCCTCATAGGCCGACGAGGTGGGGTTCTGAAGGCGGGTATAGATATTGCCCGGTTCGGTCAGATTGAAGAGGTTGGCGGCGTACTCACACGATTTGAATCGGTAGGCGGCCGTAGGGTAGATGGCCACGCCGCGCGCGCCGGTGGCGGGGGTGTGGTCGAGTCCGGCGTGGATCTGTCGGGTCTGGAATCCTAATTTGCTGTAGTCCATGAATATGATTAATTATTAAAAGTTTATTCAGCTGAAATAAATAAAAAATCCGAATCGTCGGCGACGGTCCGGATGGCGATATATTAATACGGCGCAAGCCTCACACCCGGACCATTCGGCTGCGCATCTCCATCATCATACCCATCATCATGGCGCCCTTAGGCGTCATCGCTGGCATTGCTGTGATGTTGGAGTAGCGGTCCATTCGGTTAGTTATAGGTGAGGTTGGTCTTTCCGGATTCAAAGGTAAGAAATTTCCCTCGTACTTTCCTAAAAATGCCTCAAAAAATTCTTACCTTTGCACCTTGTTAGATAATATACTTTATTCTGATTAGCCCACAGTGGGAACGACATCGAAAACAAAATATATCTTTGTCACCGGCGGCGTGGTTTCGTCGCTCGGCAAGGGTATCATATCCTCTTCACTGGCAAACCTTCTGATAGCAAGGGGATTCAAGGTCACAATCCAGAAATTCGACCCGTACATCAACATCGACCCCGGCACGCTCAACCCCTACGAGCATGGCGAATGTTACGTGACGGTCGACGGCCATGAGGCCGACCTTGATCTGGGCCACTACGAACGCTTCACCGACATAGCCACCACCCGCGCCAACAATGTGACCACCGGCCGTGTGTATCAGGCTGTTATCGACAAGGAGCGCCGCGGCGACTATCTCGGCAAGACCGTCCAGATAGTCCCTCACATCACCGACGAAATCAAATTCTGCGTGAAGCGTCTGGGCCATACCGGCGACTACGACTTCATCATCACCGAAATCGGAGGCGTGGTGGGCGATATCGAGTCGCTCCCCTTCCTCGAAGCCGTGCGACAGCTGCGCTGGGAGCTCGGCCGCGACAGCCTCTGCATCCATCTCACCTACGTCCCCTTTATCGCTGCGGCCAAGGAGCTTAAGACCAAGCCCACCCAGCATTCCGTAAAGCAGCTTCAGGAGCTGGGCATCCAGCCCGATGTGCTCGTGCTGCGCACGGAGCATGAGATCACGCCCGAGGCGCGTCGCAAGATAGCCCTGTTCTGCAACGTCGCTCCCGAGGATGTGGTGCAGTCGATCGACGTCAAATCCATCTATCAGGTGCCTGTAAAGATGCACGAGCAGCATCTCGACGAGATAGTGCTCCGCCTGACCGACACCCCCTCCCGCGGCGAACCCCATATGGCTCCATGGCTCCATTTCCTCGACAAGATGGCCCGCGCCGAAAAGCCAGTCACCATAGGTCTGGTGGGTAAATATGTCGAACTTCAGGACGCCTACAAATCCATCAACGAAGCGCTCTTTCAGGCGGCCACATACGCCGACCATAAGCTCGACCTCCGCTATATCCACTCCGAGAAGCTCAATGCCGGCAATGCCGACGAGCTGCTGGGTCAGCTCGACGGAGTGATAGTGGCTCCCGGCTTCGGCCAGCGCGGCATAGAAGGGAAGTTCGTGGCCCTGAAGTGGTGTCGCACCCACGATGTCCCCACCTTCGGCATCTGCCTGGGGATGCAGTGTATGGTCATCGAGTATGCCCGCGAAGTGCTGGGCCTCGCTCAGGCCAACTCGTCGGAGATGAATCCGGCGACTCCCGACCCCGTGATCGACCTGATGGAAGAGCAGAAAAACCTCTCCAACATGGGAGGCACCATGCGTTTGGGCGCCTACGAGTGCGAGTTGCTCCCCGATTCGCTGGCTGCAAAGGCCTACGGCGCCACAAAGGTGTCGGAGCGCCACCGCCACCGCTTCGAATTCAACGAAAAATACCGCGCCGCCTTTGAGGAGGCCGGGCTGCGTTGCGTTGGTGAAAATCCGGCAACGCATCTGGTCGAGGTGGTCGAGGTGCCGGGGCTGAGATGGTTCCTTGGCACTCAGTACCACCCGGAGTACCGGTCGACGGTGCTTCACCCCAACCCTCTGTTTGTCAGCTTTATCGATGCCGCCATAGCCTATGGCAAGGAGCGGCGCCTGAAAGCCGAAGGCAAGTGAGGAAAAGTCTCATCACGTTAACTGTTAAACGATTATATAGTAAGAATGGATAAAAACACTCTTTTAGGACTGCTGCTTATGGGTGCCGTGATCTTCGGATTCACGTATCTCAACCAGCAGAACGACCAGCAGCTCCAGCAGCAGGAGCAGCAACAGGCCATAGAGCAGCAGAAGAAGGAAGTTGCCCAGGCTGAGGCCGCTTTCCGCATCGACTCGATCAACTCCGCCGAGGCAGCTGCAATGGCTGCAATGATTCAGGAAGCCGGCACCCCCGACGCTTCGGGCGTCATCACCTATAATACCCCCAAAGTGCATCTGAGCTACGACGGCCAGAGCGTTTCGGGTACGGTCGAGGCCGCCGACACCACTCTGAGCTACGCGGCAGTGGCCAATTCGCAGTTTGGCGACAACCTCTCGCCGGCCAACCGCAAAGCCGCCGTCGACAATCTCCGCGGCGCCCTTACCGACGCCACGCGCTATCGCGGTTTCGCCCGCCATCTGTCGGGCAGTGAGAGCAGCGTGACGCTCAAAAACGATGTACTCAGCCTCGACATCGCCACTCACGGCGGCAATATAGCCAGGGCTACCCTGCTCAAATACCATAACTATCTGCCGAAGCCCGGCACCACCAACGACATCGACACCACTCTGGTCGACGTATGGAAGCAGGGCCACTCATCGTATAATTTCATCTTCACATCGGCCACCCAGCGCTTCGACACCTCGATGTTCTACTTCACCCCCGTGGAAGTGACCGATACCACCGTCACCATGAAGCTTGATCTCGGCAAAGGTTCCTACTGGGCTTTGCGCTACACCCTGCCCAAAGGCAGCTATGTGGTGCGCATGGATGTGGAGCAGAAAGGGATGGAATCGCTCATTTCATCGTCGGTGGCCACTGTGGAACTCAACTGGCGCCAGCGCATGGGCCGCAACGAGCGCGGCCGCATGTTTGAGGAGCAGAAGTCAGGCATCATGTACAAATATGCCGGCGACAGCCCCGACGACATCTCCGCTCAGGGCACTCAGGAGAAGAAGCTCAATCAGCAGCTCAGCTGGATAGCCTTCAAGAATCAGTTCTTCTCGTCGGTGATGCTCCCCAAGGGGAACTTTGTCGGCGCCGAGGTTTACTCCGAGAATCTTAAGGAGGATCCTGATTTCGTGAAAGATCTGGTGGCCAAGACCACTCTCAACTATAACTCCACCGCCGGGAATCCCGTCAGCGTCGACATCTTCTTCGGCCCCAACCTCTATCCGCTGCTCTCGTCGCTCGACAAGGAGCTAAAACCCGAAGAAGGCGGGGAAGATATGGATCTCACACGCCTGATTCCCCTTGGCTGGCCTCTGTTCCGCTGGATCAACACTCTGATTATCATTCCGGTATTCACCTTCCTCAGCAAGTTCATCGCCTCCTACGGTCTGATTATCTTCCTGCTGACGGTGTTCATCAAGCTCATCCTCTTCCCGCTCACATATAAGAGCCTCATGTCGCAGGCCAAGATGCGCGTGCTCGCTCCCGAGATCAAGGAGATCAACGATAAGTATCCCGGTCAGGAAAACGCTATGACGCGCAACCAGAAGACCATGGAGCTCTACTCTCGCGCCGGGGCTTCGCCGCTGTCGGGCTGCCTCCCGATGCTGCTGCAGATGCCTATCCTCATCGCCATGTTCTGGTTCTTCCCCTCGTGTATCGAGCTGCGCGGCGAGTCGTTCCTCTGGGCCAAGAACCTTGCAGCCCCCGACGTAATCTTCACCCTGCCGTTCACCATCCCCTGGTACGGTAATCAGGTGAGCCTCTTCTGCTTGCTCATGACCGTGACCAATGTGATCTACACACGCATCAACATGCAGAGCCAGCCCTCGTCGTCGTCGATGCCGGGCATGAAATGGATGATGTACCTTATGCCGGTGATGTTCCTGTTCTTCTTCAATGAATACGCCGCAGGCCTGAGCTACTACTACTTCCTGTCGCTGCTTATCACCATTCTGATGACCTACATCTTCCGTGCATGCGTCGACGACAAGAAGGTGCGCGCCCAGATGAAGGCCAACGCCGCCAAGCCGAAAAAGAAATCAGGCTTTATGGCCCGCCTTGAAGAGGCACAGCGTCAGCAGCAGGCCATGCTCCGCCAGCAGCAGGCCAAAAACAAGAAAAAATAAGCCTTGCATCATCCCGCCGCCTTCTGGCGTCCGGATAAATCAACACCCAGGGGGCGAACCTTCAGCCAAGGTCTCGCCCCCTGCTTATTTAGAGCCTGTTCGACAATGATAAAAATATTGGCGTGAGATTTGGCAATGAATAGAAATTATTACTGTTTAGCGGACAGTAATAACAAAATTACGCATTATTTGCGGAACTTCGGGTATCAGGCAGAAAGAATACTTCGAGGCCTTTGACGCGGAAGATGCGGCAGTCGCTGATGCGGCGGCATTCGCCGGCGGCAAGCAACTTCACGTCGCTTGCGCCGCTGCCGGTTGAAGCTGTGTTGCGTACGGTCAGACCTACGAACATGCCAACCTCCGTGTACAGAATATAATGCATTTTGTTTTAGCTTTTTGAGGTAATTTGTTTTGGATATTTGGGATGCGCGTTTTGCTAATTTGAGGTGTTTTACTTCGCTAATTTGAGGTGCGTTTGTCCAACGGTTAGGGGCGGAGCTCGGAGATGCGGACTTTCTTTCCTTTGAGTTTTTCGGGGGTGAGGGTGGCTACCAGCGCGGCGGCTCGCTCGCGCGGCACGGCTACGATGGCCGAATGGTCGTTGACGATGATTTTGCCTATTTGCGACGCTTCGAGGCCGCCTTTCTGAATCAGGTAGCCCACGATGTCGCCGCGTGAAATCTTTTCTTTCTTCCCGGCGTTGAGATAGAGTGTGGCCACGTCAGAGTGTATCCCCTCCACGCCCTCTTTCAGCGGACGGGGTACGTAGGTGCGGTCCCACACCACCCATTCGGGGATATTCTCCTCCTCGGCGATGATTGAGTAGGCCTCGCCGTAGGCTCCCATGCGGGCGGTGCGTCCGTTGCGGTGGGTCCACGCCTCGGCTGAGGCGGGCAGATGGTAATGGATCACATAGTTTACGTCGGCGATATCCAGGCCGCGTGAGGCCAGGTCGGTGCTGACCAGGATAGGGGTGGTACCGTTGTTGAACAGGTCGACGGCCTGCTGGCGCTCGCGCTGCTCAAGTCCGCCGTGATACAGCCCTGCGGGCATGCGATTGCGGCGCAGGAAGCTGTAGGTGCGCTCTGCGCTCTCGCGATGGTTGACGAATACGATGGCGCGCCCGGTGGGGAGCGACTCAAGCAGCTCCAGCAGCGTGGGGAGTTTGTCGCGCTCGGGAGAATCCACGCGCACGGTCTGCAGCCTGCCGGCTTTGGCTCCGCCTGTATAGTCGATGGTCTCCGCCCCTTCCATCGGGATGAATGCCGGCATCTGGTCAAGCGGAGTGGCTGAGGTGAGGACTACCAGGTTGAGGCGTCCGAGGCGCCGGGCTATGCGGCGCATCTCATCCTGAAATCCCAGCTCCAGACTCTTGTCGTATTCGTCGAGTACGAGCGAAGTGGCCGTGACGACGTCGAGCGTCTGCCGCTGGATGTGGTCGAGCAGGCGTCCGGGTGTGGCTACGATGATGTCGGGGGTGACACTCAGGGATTTGACCTCGTCGGCCATGTTGTGGCCGCCGTAGAAGGCCACGGTCTTGAGCCCGGCCGCTACCGGCCGCACCACTGAGGCGATCTGGAGCACCAGCTCGCGCGAAGGGGCGATGATGATGGCCTGAATGGCGCCGTGCGATGTGGTCAGGTTTCGCAGCAAGCGCAGCGTGAAGGCTGCGGTCTTGCCCGAGCCGGTCGGGGAAAGCAGGACGATGCGGCTGGCCTTGGTGGCCGCCATCATCTGCTGTATATCGTTCAGATGGCTGATTCCGAGCTTGTCGGCCAGACGCATCTCGATGAGTTTCGTATCCATAGTGTCAGGGGTTTCGTAGGAGGAAAGGATGGCATGCCGCCGCGGGATTTACCGCGCCGGGCTGACGGCCGTGAGCGGCTCCGGTTTACGGGCGGATGACGCGGTATTCGCCGTGGGGCCCGTCGACGATTCTGTAGGTGCGAAGTTCGTAGCCCAATTCGGCCGCTTTGCCCGATTTGGGCTGGCCATAGTTTTCTATCACATGATAGTGCGAACCGCAGCGCTCACACACGGCATCGTTATCCTTCTCGTTATAGTGGATTCTTATGTCCGGCTTATTTTCCACAGGGCAACTCATATCGTAGGCGGCGGGGTTGTCGTGTAAGTCGCCTACCAGAAGCACACCGCCGTAGCCGGTCTGCGACATGGCGGTGTAGGGGAAGGATTCGGGCAACCCCTGCGAAAGGATGAATTCCCGGTGCTGGAGAGCCGCGGTGACGCCATAGGTGCGCCAGGTATCCTCGAAAGCGAACGAGATCCACACTCCGGCGGGCGGCGTGCGCGAATCGTCGGTGTGCTTACACCCCGACGCCACCGTTGCCAGCATCGCCGCAGCCAGCGTGAATCCTATGAATTTCCTGATTTTCATATCTGCAATTTTCTGAAATCAAACAGCCCGAAAGCGGCCTGAAAAGGCCGTGGTTAGCGTGACAGCCCCTGAATCAGCTCGCCGAACTTGTCGGCGGCTTTCTGAAGCTGCGGGCCGACGAAGGGCTTGAGCATGGCGGGTATCTCCACATCGATGACGGTCTGAATCTGCGAAGCGTTGTCGCCGTTTGGCTCGATGTCAAGCTCCATGGTCAGGGGCACGGGCGACTGCAGTGTGCCGAATACTACCTTAGTGGGCTCAACGCGCTCTTTTACCACGAATTCAATCGCGCCCACCTGCGGGGTGTTGATTTTGATGCTCTCGGAGGTGAACTGCACGTCGCCTACCTTGGCGCGGTCTTCAGCCGACAGGCCGTCGAGGGCTCCCTGAAGCACCGACAGGTCGGAAAAACGGTTGAACAACTCTGTTGCGGGCTTTGCCACGCTGATTTTCATGCTTTTATATGTCGCCATTGCTGAGTTTGGTTGGGTTAAAAACACCGGCCGGCTGCCTCCTGAAGTCGGGGGCCGGCGCCGGTCGGTGTAAGAGGTATTATGTTAACAATTTTGCTTAATCGATGGTTTTGTCGCAAAGGGGTACCCAGTTGCCCGGATCTTCGCGCCACTGCTGCAGAGTGGCCACGTCTTTCTTCCCGATGAACCCTGTCGAGAGGGCCACATCAAGCAGGGCGTCGTAGTTGCTGAGGGTGATGAGCTTGATGCCTGCTTCCTTGAAGCGCTGCTCGGCCACGGGGAAGCCGTAGGTGAACATGGCCACCATGCCGATCACTTCGCCGCCTGCCATGCGGATAGCTTCGGCGGCTTTGAGGCTGCTTTGGCCGGTGGAGACGAGATCTTCAATCACGAGCACCTTCTGGCCGTGGGTCAGATTGCCCTCGATAAGGTTCTCCAGGCCGTGGTCCTTCGGGGTGGAACGTACATAGACGTAGGGGAGGCCAAGATTGTCGGCCACAAGAGCGCCCTGAGCGATAGCACCGGTGGCAACGCCGGCGATTACGTCGGGAGTCTGGAAATTTTCGATAATGATGCGTGAAAGTTCGGTCTTGATAAAGGTGCGGACCTCGGGATACGACAGTGTGCGACGGTTGTCGGTATAAATAGGCGAGTTCCAGCCCGAAGCCCAGGTGAAGGGGTTCTCGGGTTGCAGCTTTATAGCGCTTACTTTCAACAGTTTCTCGGCGAGAAGATGCGCAAGATGTTTCATATATCGATGCTGGTTGGTTTATGTGGTTAGCTGTTGGTTTTCTGGAGGTTGCGGAATGGATCTCCTTGGCCGCTACTGCGCCGCAATCCTAATAAGGTATCGCGTCTGCAATCGCCTTCAGCTTCGCTTCTTCGCTGCTTTCGGCGTTGAGTCGGCGACCCGTTTCGGTAATAAAATCCTATTCCGCTACAAAGATATGAAAATTTTCCGTATTCTGCTCCTTCTCCCCGGTTTTTAATTTCAATCAATCCGATAATGAAGCCTACGATATGATAATGGGCAATCCGGCAGTGTGCTGAAAGATGCCTTCCCGAACGTCGTAGACTGAGCTCTGGCTAAACGTCGTAGACGGAGCTTAGGCTGTCAGATGCCGGCGAGATTTCTGACGATCATCCAGCCAAGGATCAGGGCGAGGATTATCCAGAGCGCCCGGGGGCTGGTGGCGATACGCTGCCAGCGCTGCAGCCGTGGCGAGTCGGGCCATAGCCACGCGGCAAATAGCAGCAGCAGATACGCCAGGGCGAAGGGGATCATCAGGTTGGCCATCAGGGCTTCGGCCACATCCCCCTCCAGCAGAGCCTGGAGTGCGCGCTGGCTGCCGCATCCCGGACACGACAGCCCTGTGAGCCATTTTATGGGGCAACGGAGCATCACGCTCGTAAGCCTTACTACGGCCAGGTACGCGCCAATGCAAACCGCCGCGAGCATGGCTGCTGCGGCGGCTTGGATAAGTCGGTGTCGGGTTATGTCTGACATGGTCTGATGCTGTCAGATTTGAACTTCGGAAAAATCGGGCGTCGTCGGCCTTAAATAAAAGCCAGCTGGAACGGCCACCCTACGCATCCGGCCACTATGGCGCCGATGATGAACCATTGTGCCAGTTCGCTGTACTTTTTGGCCTTTTTGAGGTCGCCCTTATAGTAGGCGCTCTTGGTCATCGAGGCGAAGATGATGGCCGGGATGCCCACAGGCACACAGCAGATGACTGTGGCGATAATCGCCCATGCGATATAGGCCGGCGGACAGGGTTCTGTCTCGGTGGCGACGGTGGCTGCCGGAGCGCTCTCTGCGGCCTGAGGCTGATATGCGCTCTGGGGCTCGCATGCCGGCTGAGGCTCCTCGGCGGGTTGCCAGGGCTCGTCAGTGAGATGGCAGGCGGGCTCGGCTGCCGGCTCTTCCGGATCGGTTTCCACCACTTCGCATACCGTCTGCGTCTCTACTTCGCATGCTGCCGTCTGCGGTTGCCCGGATGCCTGCTGCATCTTGGCGTCGCGGGCGCTGATGAGCGCTGCGAGCTCCTCTACCTCGGAGGCGGGAGTCCAGTCGGTCATCCCTTCGGTCCAGACCAGAGTGGCGGGTGTCAGACCGGACTCAACGAGCTGTACGGCCGACCAGGGTCCTTCGTGGTGGTCGTTGACGATTATCCAATAGTTCATGATTGGTTGTGGAATAGTTTATGCCCGGGCGCCCGATGCGGACGCCCGCGGCTGTGTGTTAGAAATATTTTGTTTCCGTGCCCCAGATCTTGGTAAGCAGATTGTTGGCAAGGCCGGAAGCGCCGATGCGGAAATATTCATTGGTAAGCCACTGCTCGCCAAGCACTTCCTTCACTACGGTGTAGTAGGCTACGGCATCCTCGGCGGTGCGTACGCCGCCGGCGGGCTTGAAGCCGACCATGCGTCCGGTCTGCTCGTAGTATTCTTTGATACACTGGCACATGATGTAGGCGGCCTTCAGGTCGGCGCCGGGATTGTCTTTGCCTGTCGAGGTCTTGATAAAGTCGGCTCCCGAATACATCGACAGCACCGAAGCGTTGCGGATGTTTTCGGCGGTCTTGAGTGCTCCGCTTTCGAGAATCACTTTCAGACGGGCGTCGCGGCATGAATGTTTCAGCTCGGAGATTTCGTCGTATACCTCTTCGTAGTCGCCGTCGAGGAAATTGCCCTGGTTGAGCACGATGTCGATCTCATCGGCGCCGCCTTCCACGGCCAGAGCCACCTCGGCCACCTTCACTTCGATGAACGACTGCGACGAGGGGAAGCAGCCGGCCACGCAGGCGATGTCGACGTCGTCAACTTCGAGCACAGTGCGGGCTACCTGAGCGAAATTGGGATATACGCATACGGCTGCCACATTTTTCATCTCGGGATGCTCATTGTCGAAATCGTTGACACGCTCCACGAAGTTTGCCACCGAGCTCTGCGAGTCTGTCGACTTCAGGGTGGTCAGGTCGATGCAGTTGAACAGGAATTTGTATACTTCCTGATTCATATTCTCCTGATGGTGTTCGGCCAGGAGTTTCTCTAAGGCTGCTGCTACGGCAGCATCATCTGTTGTGACGTTGCTTTTGGCAATCGCCTGATGATATTTGTCTTCCATTTGCGTTAGTTTTGTTAGGTTGTTCGTTTTGATTTACTTTCTGAAGGCCCGCTCCGGGCCTCCAACTTTCTAACAAGCAACCGGCGCTTAAGGTTGAGCTTCCGGTTGCGATGGCTGCGCCATCGGCGCCGGACGGCCCTTACAGCTCCAGGTCGCCGTTGACCACTTCGTGCCAGGGGAGGCCGTTCATGGCCAGAGTCTCCAGGAAGGGATCCGGATCGAACTCCTCCACATTGTGCACTCCGGGCTTCTGCCATTTTCCGGTGAGGAACATCATGGCGCCTACCATGGCGGGTACGCCGGTGGTATAGCTGACTGCCTGCATGCCGGTCTCGAGATATGCCTCGTGGTGGGAGCAGTTGTTGTAGATATAATATGTCAGGGGCTTGCCCTCTTTGTCCTTGCCCGAGATGCGGCAGCCGATCGAGGTCTCGCCGGTGTAATTCTCGCCGAGATCCTGCGGGTTGGGCAATACGGCTTTCAGGAACTGCAGCGGCACGATCTTCTGGCCGTTGTAGTCGATCTCATCGATGCGGGCCATGCCGATGTCCTGAATCACGCGCAGATGTGTGAGGTATTCCTGGCCGAAAGTCATCCAGAAGCGTGCGCGGCGGATGGTGGGGAAATTCTGCACCAGACTCTCCAGTTCCTCGTGATACATCAGGTAGCTGTCGCGGCCGCCGATGTTGGGATAGGTCAGCTCCTTGTGAATCTCCAGCGGACCGGTGACCACCCACTGGCCGTCCTGCCAGTAGCGGCCTTTCTGAGTGATCTCGCGGATATTGATTTCGGGGTTGAAATTTGTGGCGAAAGCCTTGCCGTGGTTGCCGGCGTTGCAGTCCACGATGTCGAGAGTCTCCATGGCGGAGAAATAATGCTTGGCGGCATAGGCGGTGAATACGCCCGACACTCCCGGGTCAAATCCGCATCCGAGGATGGCCGTCAGGCCCGCTTTCTCGAAGCGCTCGCGGTAGGCCCATTGCCACGAATATTCGAAGTGGGCTTCGTCGCGCGGCTCATAGTTGGCCGTGTCCATATAGTTTACGCCACATTCGAGGCAGGCGTCCATTATCGTGAGGTCCTGATAGGGGAGAGCCAGATTGATCACCAGCTCGGGCTTATGGCGGCGGAAGATCTCGCAGAGCTGCTCTACGGAGTCGGCATCTACGGAGTCGGCCTCCATGGCGGGCAGAGATTTCTGGCCGCGCTTGGCTGCTGCCTCGCGGATGGCTTCGATCAGAGCTTCACACTTCTTCTTCGTGCGCGATGCGATTACGATTTCAGAAAACACTTCGGGGTGCTGAGCGCATTTGTGGGCACACACAGAGCCCACGCCGCCGGCACCGATAATGATAACTTTTGCCATTCTTATCTGAATATTCGTTGGGTTAAATCTTGGTTGTTCGTCCGGAACTGATGCGGCTTTCGCCATTCCCGGCTCGCTTTTTATCTTGAAGTCTACAAATTTAACTAATTCCGCCCAATATCGCAAACTTTCCTCAAAATCCTATCCATATCAATCAAATGGCCGCAGCGGAAGGGGCCGTCAGTGGGTGAGGCGGGCGGATTCGAAGGCCTGGAGAGCGTCAGCCCAGCGCTGCGACAGCTCGGGTGAGGTCATGGTCTCAGGGTCGAAGGTGGCCATCACCACCGTGGCTCCGCATTTCACATCGCCTGTAGAGGGGTCGACTACGCGCTGCTCAAGGGTGAAACTGTGGCGCGAGATGCCCGTGCAGGCGGTCACCACGCAAAGGCTCTCGCCGAAGATGGCCGGCGAATAGAAATTGACATTTATGTTGACTATCACGGCGCCAATGTCTTCATGGTCAACTTTCTGGCCGAGGACAGCCTCAAAATAGCTGATCTTGGCGATGTCGAAATACTGGAGATACGACGTATTGTTGGCGTGGCGGAAAAGGTCGTAGTCGTTGAAGCGGGTCTGTATGTCGACGCGGTGGTGCCAGGGATGGGTGGCGGCGGGGACACGGTCGTTGTGGCAGGGCGGGAGTATTATGGGCTGTGGCATGTCTGTGGCGGTAGCGGATGGATTGTGTGAGGTGTACTAATGGAAGGCGATATCGGTGAGTATTTCCCGGCCGAGAAGGTCGTTGATGGCGCGGACTATGGCCGGCCGCTGATAGAAAAGCTCGTTTTTGAGAGAAGCTGAGTCGAGATGCACATGGAGCACCCCTTTGCTGGCGTAGCGGCGCAGGGTGTGGCGGCTGATGCCCTGACCCATTACGTCGGTCCAGAGCGAGGCGGCGCGATGCTCATACATCTCGTTGCGGCCTTTTGATGAGTCGAGCACGAGGTCGACTATCTGGCGGATTGACATCGGTTCGTAGCGCTTCATGGGGGAGGTGGATTATCGGGGACTGAAGGCTCCGGAGCTGACGGTCCAGGAGCGGTGGTCGGAGCTGTTGCGCTCCATGATGGTGTCGAGATGGTCGCGGTTGGTGTCGGTGATGAATATCTGACCGAAGGTATCGTCGGAGACCATATCTATAAGGCGCTCCACGCGCGAGGCGTCGAGTTTGTCGAATATGTCGTCGAGCAGCAGAAGCGGCTTCATGTCGACGGCGCGGCGCAGAAACTCATACTGGGCCAGGCGCAGGGCGATGGTGTAGGTCTTGCACTGGCCCTGCGAGGCGGCGCGGCGCACGGGCATGTCGCAGAGCCGAAGGTCGAGATCGTCGCGGTGAGGGCCGATGGTGGTATAGCCCATTATCTCGTCGTGGCGGCGCGTCTCGTCGAAGAATGAGAGAAGGTCGCGCCCCGTGGCTGCCATCCGGCTGGAGAGCTTCAGCGAGGGGATTTCGCCGCTGGCGGCTATGCGCGGATATATGGATGTGAAGATCCCGGTCAGTTGCTCCACCCACCGCAGGCGGGCAGCGGTGAGATAGTCGGCCGAGCGGGCCAGCGTAAGTTCGATAGCCGAATAGAGCCCCGGGTCGACGGCATGGTCGCGCAGAAGCTTGTTGCGGCTCTGCAGGGCGTGGCCGTAGCGGATCAGATGGTCGAGATATTGCGGATCGGTCTGCGAGATCACCACATCCATGAAGCGCCGGCGCTCCTCGGGGGCTCCGGCCACAAGTTCCTGGTCGCCCGGAGCGATCAGCACCAGCGGAAAAGCGCCGATGTGTGTGCTTAGGCGCTCATATTCCTTCCCCTTGCGCTTGAACGATTTCTTCTTGCCGGGCATAAGGCCGAAGGTCAGCTCCTCGTCGGAGCCGCGGCGGCGGTAGATGCCCCTGAGGGTCACGAAGTCGGCGCCGCGAAGCATCAGGGCGCTGTCGGGCAGACCCGTAAAACTTTTGCAGAAGCTCAGGTAATGGATGGCGTCGAGCAGATTGCTCTTGCCCATGCCGTTGTCGCCCAGAAAGCAGTTGATTTTCGGGGAGAACTCAAGCCGTGCTTCGGCTATATTCTTGAAGTTGTTGATGGCTAATGATTTGAGTATCACTTCGGAGAGCATTTACGGATTGTCGTTTCTGATGGAATAGGAATGAGGAGGGGAGAGGTGGCGGAGTATTATCCGGTGATTTTGCAAATCAGGAACAGCAGGGAGTAGGCCAGCATGGTCACGGACGTCATCCCGAGCAGGGGGTTGAGCGCCCGTCCGCTCCATGCCTGAAGCCGGCGCCATAGGGTGTAGATGATGGCCAGCGTGAAGAGCGGGATTATCATCCACCATCTCGAGGCGGCTGTCCACATGGGGTACATCAGCGCTACGGCGGCTATGCCGTTGGTCAGATACATCCAGGCCGTGGTGCGCGCCCCGAATCGTACGGCCAGGGTGCGTTTGCCTACGGCTCGGTCGTCCTCCACATCGCGATAGTTGTTGACTATCAGCACGTTTGCGCCGAGCAGGCCTACCGATATGGCGGCGAGCCACACCTCGGGAGCTACGTAATGAGCCTGCACATAGAAGGTGAGCGTCACCGGGGCTATGCCGAAAAATATGATTACCGCCACTTCGCCCAGGCCCACGCGCGACAGAGGCAGCGGCCCTGTGGAATAGGCCAGAGCTCCGGCCACTATGCAGATGCCGGCTACCAGCAGCCACCATCCGCCCCAGCAGATGAGCGAAAGCCCCACGCAGGCTGCCAGCCCGAGTGTGGCGAATGTGGCCACAAGCATGGCCCCCGGGGTGATGTCGCCTTCGGTGACGCCGCGCCGCGGTCCGTCGCGACCCACCCGGTCGAGCCCGTCGCGGTAGTCGAAATATTCGTTTGCGAAATTGGAGGCTATCTGGGCGAGCACGGCAAAGATCAGACACAGCGTCCAGGGGAGCCACTGAAAGCACCCTTCGCCCACTGCCAGCGCCGCAGCCGTGATGACTCCGGCCACCGACACCGGGAGCGTGCGCAGGCGCATGGCCTCCACCCAGCATCCTAAGGTATGTAAAGATCTGCTCATCGGAATACGTGATTTGCTTTTCGGCAAAGTTAGCAAAAATTTGGTTTCTCCGGGCAATCCGCCGGCGTCTGATGCCGTTCTGATATGCATTTGAGGCTTTAGAGCCGGTTCGACAATATATGTTAACGGCTCTTATAAACCAAAAAAATGCGGAAAATGTAGTGAAATTGAGAAAATTCGGCTAAAAATTCGTATCTTTGCACGATTTTATGGAGTTTAGGCTCGCGAGGCTATTCCCGGCCTTAAATCTATTCTGCATAAGCCATCACCTACACACAGAACACGTATAGTTTAAAACAAGTATATAGAATGAATCCAGTAAAGAAAACCATCACTTTGCCCGATGGTCGCGAGATTACGCTCGAGACAGGCAAACTGGCCAAGCAGGCCGATGGTGCAGTGGAGCTTCGCATGGGCAACACCATGCTGCTTGCCACGATCGTTTCGGCCAAGGAGGCCGGCGAGGGAGTTGACTTCATGCCCCTCACAGTTGATTACAAAGAGAAATTTTCATCGGCGGGCCGCTTCCCCGGCGGTTTCCTCAAGCGTGAGGGCCGTGCCAGCGACTACGAGATTCTGACCTCGCGTCTGGTCGACCGCGTGATGCGTCCGCTGTTCCCCGACAACTATCACGCCGAGACGTTCGTGAACATCACCATGTTCTCGGCCGACGGCGAAGATATGCCCGACGCACTGGCCGGCCTTGCCGCATCGGCAGCCATCACCTGCAGCGATATCCCCTTCAACGGTCCAATCTCTGAGGTGCGTGTGGCCCGTATCGACGGCGAATTCGTCATCAACCCTACCTTTGCTCAGCTTGAGAAAGCCGACATGGAGCTGATGGTGGGCGCTACCTACGACAACATCATGATGGTGGAAGGCGAAATGAACGAAGTGTCGGAAGCCGACCTTCTGGCCGCCCTCAAAGCCGCTCACGAAGAGATCAAAAAACACTGCAATGTGCAGCTCGAACTGGCCGAAGCCGCAGGCAAGACCGTAAAACGCGAATATTGCCATGAGGTGAACGACGAAGAGCTCCGCAAGGATGTGCACGACAAATGCTACGACAAGGCTTACGCCATCGCCAAGACCGGCTCGGCCGACAAGCACTGGCGCGCCGACTCGTTCGAAGCCATCTGCAACGAATACATCGAATCGCTTCCCGAAGAGGAGCGCGAGGAAAAAGCTCCGCTGGTAAAGCGCTACTACCACGACGTAGAGCGCGAGGCCATGCGCCGCTGTGTGCTCGACGAGGGTACCCGTCTCGACGGCCGTAAGACCACCGAGATCCGCCCCATCTGGTGTGAGGTCGACTATCTCCCCGGCCCTCACGGATCGGCAATCTTCACCCGTGGCGAGACCCAGAGCCTTGCCACCTGTACGCTGGGCACCAAGCTTGACGAGAAGATTCTCGACGATGTGCTCAATCAGGGCCGCGAGCGCTTCCTGCTCCACTACAACTTCCCTCCCTTCTCCACAGGCGAAGCCCGTCCGACCCGTGGCGTAGGCCGCCGCGAAATCGGTCACGGCAATCTGGCCCACCGCGCCCTCAAGCGCATGTTCCCCGATGATTTCCCCTACGTTTGCCGCGTAGTGAGCGATATCCTCGAGAGCAACGGCTCGTCGTCGATGGCTACTGTATGCGCCGGCACCCTGGCGCTGCTCGACGCCGGCGTGAAGATGAAACGCCCCGTCAGCGGTATCGCCATGGGCCTTATCTCCGACGGCTCCAAGTATGCTATCCTCAGCGATATCCTCGGCGATGAGGACCACCTCGGCGACATGGACTTCAAAGTGACCGGTACGCGCGAAGGCATCACCGCCACCCAGATGGATATCAAGTGCGACGGTCTGAGCTACGAGATCCTCGAGCGCGCCCTTAACCAGGCTCGCGAAGGCCGTCTCCACATCCTCGACATCATCGAGCAGACCATCCCCGCTGCCCGCGAAGACTACAAGCCTCACGTGCCTCGCATCGTCACGATGACCATCCCCAAAGATCTCATCGGCGCTGTGATTGGCCCGGGCGGAAAGATCATCCAGGGCATTCAGGAGGAATCGGGTGCAACAGTCTCGATCGACGAAATCGACGAAGGCGGCTATATCGAAGTGGCAGCCTCCGACAAGGCTTCAATCGACAAGGCTCTGGCCATGATCAACGCCATCGTAGAGCAGCCCGAAGAAGGGAAAGTCTACACCGGCAAGGTGCAGACCATCCAGGACTTCGGAGCTTTCGTTGAGTTCATGCCCCACCGCGACGGTCTGCTCCACATCTCCGAGATTTCGTGGGAGCGAGTTCCCGACATGGAATCCTCCGGCATCAAGGAGGGCGACACCCTGACGGTGAAACTCATCGAAATCGACAAGAAGACCGGCAAATACCGCCTGTCGCTGCGTGCTCTTCAGCCCAAGCCCGAAGGCTACGTAGAGCCCGAAGCACGTCCGCGCGCACCGCGCCGCGACGGTGACCGCCCCCGTGGTCCGCGTCGTGAAGGCGACCGTCCCCGTGGTCCGCGCCGCGAACCCCGCGACTAAGAGCCAGTCTGCAACGTTTGTTGCGGAGCTCTTGACCAAGCATATCTGATGCGGCGGCTCTGCCGGGCTAACCCGCCTACGTCAGGCCGCCAGCCATTCCGATAACCACCACCACCGGAACTTGAGATTCAGACATCCCTCCGCGCATGGATCTGAATTTCAAGTTCCGGCTTTTTTATGCCCGCATCCATCCCCCTCCGGATATCCCGGCAAAAATCGAAGGCAAAAATCCCGATTTTGCATTTAATTATAAAATGTCTACCTTTGCAGATTGTAACCACATAATTAAATGAACTCCGAGCCTAACAACCTCCCTAATTCTGAAGCCGTTAAGGCACAGGCTGCCCCTGCCGCGCATCTGCCGCAGCAGGGCGCTGCTGAGTCGCAGCCTGCGAAACCGGCTGATGCTCAGAAAGATATGGCGGGGAGTCCGCTCTGGAAGAAGGTAAGCTATAAGTTCGTCCACGGCAAGGGGATTTTCACCTTTCTGCGCTCGTCGGTATCGTCGCAGATAGCCTCATGGACCGACATGGGCGTCTGCTTCGTGTTCTACGCGTGGGTCTTTGCCGCTCTCGACAAGGATCCGCTTCGCTCATTCCTGGCCACGGCTATCGGTCTGGTGGTCGGCGGAGTGGTCAATTGCTGCATCAACTATAAATTCACCTTCCGCGCCGAGCATTGCTCCGTCAAAGCCGTGGCGCTGAAGTATCTGCTTATCTGGGGCGGTAGCTTCGTGCTCAACATAGCCGGCACCACAGCTCTGAACCATCTGCTGCTCCACATCCCGCTCCCGTCGGTCATCAAGCCCGACGGCATCTTCGCTTTCTCCCGACTTTCGGTCAGCCTGATCGTGTCGCTGGCGTGGAACTTTCTGATGCAGAAGAATTTCGTCTATGTTCCTACTAAATTCGACCCTACGGCAATCCGTATAGTCGACACCATACTCCTTCATCATAAGAAACTCGAGGAGGCTGTCAACAAGGCCGCCGACAAAACCAATCAAACCGACAATGAGCAATAAAAACGTATATCAGAAAGAGCGCGACGGCCTCCAGCAGGGCATCTACGCCGTGATTAACCCGATTGTGCGCCTGCTGATCCGCATGGGCGTCACTCCCAATATGGTCACCACAATCGGCCTGCTCGGCAACCTTGCCGCCGCTGCGCTTATAGCCTATGCCGCCTACTGCGCACAGACCACAGGCCAGTGGCGTTTCGACCTGATCACCTGGGGCGGAGCCGTCACCATCATCTTCTCGCTCTTCGACATGCTCGACGGGCAGGTGGCCCGTCTGGGCAACATGGTGTCGCGTTTCGGTGCGCTCTACGACTCGGTGCTCGACCGCTACTGCGAGCTTTTCACCGTCGGCGCGCTGAGCTACTATCTGATTATGACCGGTTATCCTATCGGTGCGCTCATCGCTTTCCTTGCGCTCGTGGGTTCGATTATGGTAAGCTATGTCCGCGCCCGCGCCGAGGGCGTCGGGCTGGAGTGTAAGGTCGGCTTCATGCAGCGCCCTGAGCGCGTGGTGGTTACGGCCTTAGGATGTCTCACCTGCGGCATCGTAGGTCTCGCAGGTCATCCCGACACTGCCATGATTATCCTTATGGTAGCCATGGGCATCATCGCCGTATTCGCCAACCTCACCGCCTTCGCCCGCGTAGGCGTCTGCCGCCGCGGCCTCAAAGACACCCCCAAGCCCTGACCCTCACTACCCACCACCCACTAATCACTACCCACTACCCACTAATCACTGATTTCCGTTGAATCTGACTGCCAGACATATGCTGCCGACTTCGCGCGAGACGCTCATTCTCGTGCTGTCGCTCGCTTTTTGGCTGCTGATCACAGCCTTATGTGTAGGTTTCCGACCCGAACACCTTTGGCTGGTCCTGCTTATCGCGGCGCTTTTTCTGGTGTGTCCCGCCACACGCCGCCTGGTGGTGGCGCTGATGCCGTTTATCATCTTCGGCATCTCTTACGACTGGATGAACATAGTCCACAATTACGAGGTGAATCCGGTCGACATTCTGGGGATCAACGATGCTGAGCGTCTGCTTTTCGGCATTCCTACCGCTTCGGGCACCCTGACTCCCAACGAATTTTTCGCTCTTCACCGGTGCACGCTGATGGACTTCCTCGGCGGAGTGTTCTATCTATGCTGGGTGCCAGTGCCTATCGCATTCGGCCTGTGGCTCTATTTCAAGGGGCAGGAGAAGCGCTATCTGCATTTCGCGCTGGTGTTTCTGCTGGTCAACTTCATCGGATTTGCCGGATATTACATCCATCCGGCTGCACCGCCCTGGTATATAGCCAAATACGGGCCTGAATTCCTGCTGGGTACTCCCGGCGACGTGGCCGGTCTGGGCGCTTTCGACCAGATGACCGGGCTGGGCATCTTCAACGGCCTATACGGGCGCAACGCCAACGTGTTCGCAGCCGTCCCCTCGCTCCATTCGGCCTATACTCTGGTGGCATTTATCTATTCGTTGCGTCGCCCCGTGCCGGTGTGGGTGCGTGTGGCGCTCGGGATAATTACTGTAGGTATCTGGTTTACAGCTGTATACACTTCACATCATTATATTATCGACGTGATGCTCGGCATCGCCTGCGCTTTCGTGGGCTGGGGCCTGTTCGAGTTTGTGCTTATGCGTATTCCGGGCTTCGCCCGCTTCATCGGCCGCTATGCCGATTATATCCGTCCGTCAAAACGATAAGAGCCGGCTCTAAAAAACACACCCGAACCGTGTCTTGCTGATGCAGCTGCCAAAGTTGTCGACGGGACCTTTCGGCACAATTGCATATTTAATCATATTTTCAATTAATTCGCGGATAAACTGATTACATTTTAACATTATTTTTGTACCTTTGCGCCGTTATTCATAAATCACACGATTCAACTCAATCTAATAATATCACCATTTCCTAAATTTTTATGATGAACAAACCGTTTAAGGGTGGTTCAGGGCTGCTGCTTGTGCTTGCTGTGGCCGGAGCCGCCACTCTTACCGGATGTGTCGACAACGACTATGACCTGTCGAAGGACGTAGATCTCAAAGTGACACTCGGAGGCCAGGAACTTCACATCCCCGTGAGCAACACCGACGTTCTCACCATGGGTGAAATCCTCGACATTGATCCCCAGTCGAGCTCGATTCAAACCGACAAAGCCGGCAACTACAGCCTCGTGCAGCCGGCCGAAGGCACTTCGAGCAGCATCGACATCGACCGCGTGAACCTCGTCATGCTCACCGGCGACCTCACGGCCACCGATTTCGAGTTTCCGCTCCGTCCCGGTCTGGCTGAGTCGGAAATCTCCACAGGCAATATCGTCAGCAACCTCAGCATCGAGGACCACAACGTCGACCCCAACCTCAAGTCGCTTTCCGAGGCCGAGACCGACGTGCGTATGTCGATGAAGATCAGCTATACATCAGCCACCTTCAGCGGCGCTGCCAAAATCAAGGCCGGTTTCACCGCCGAATTCCCCACCGGCTGGACCGTTGAGCCCATCGACGAATCTTCCTCATATCTTACCAACGTCGACAGCCATACGCTCCGCTTTACCCGCGATGTGCAGTTTGACAAAAACGGCTTTACCCCCGTGGTGAAGGTCAGCCATTTCAAACTCGGCAAGAACCGTGGCGAAGGTCTTTACGAGGTAGGCCATTTCGACCTGGATGCCTCCATCACCTTCAACGGCAAGATGTCTATCGTGAACTCCGCCAACCAGTCGGGACTTGAGAAAGTGGTGCTCTGCACCGACACCCGAGTGGTCAAGGCCGAGCTGCTCTCCGTGACCGGCTGCGTTGACCCCCAGATCAGCGTGAACCCCACTTCGGTGCAGATCTCCAGCATCCCTGACTTCCTTGCCGAGCAGGGCAACAATCTCGACCTGATCAATCCTCAGATTTACCTTACCGTACACAATACCTCGCCCGTATCTGTCAACGTCAACGCACTGCTCACCGCATATACCAAAACCGGCGAAAAAGTGTCGGTAGGCGTCGGCTCCGACCATGGTACCGCCCCCATCACAATCAAGGGGAACGGCTATACCGATATCTGCCTCACGCGCACAGGAACCCCCGACAAGAACGGCTCCCTCCCCGTGAAGGTGGAGCGTCTCGGCGAGCTTTTGAGCTCAGTCCCCGAACGCATCGAAATCTCCAATATCTCAGCAAAAGCTGACCAGACCAAGGAGGTGACCTTCGTGCTCGGCTCTCAGTCGGGCTACGAATTCTCCACCGACTATGAAGCCGTGGTGCCCTTCAAATTCGGCAAGAATCTCCGCCTTACCTACAACGAGACTGACAACGGATGGGACACCGAGGACTTCGACAAATACAACTTCTCGCAGGTGAACCTCTCCGCCACCGTCATCAACTCTTCGCCGCTTACGCTCAATCCCGTTGTCGACGCTCTCGACAAGGACGGCAATGTAATCCCCAACGTTACAGCCACCGTCAGCGGTGTGATTGCCGGCGGCTCGCTCGAAGCTCCCAGCAAGACCCCCATTAAAGTAATCCTGCGCTCCACAGGCAAGAACATCAGCAACCTCGCCGGAGTGAGCGTAAACTTCGAAGCTACGATAGATCCCGCTCACGTGGGCGAATGTCTCAACGAAAACCAGAGCGTACGCTTCGACGACATCAACGCCAGCATCACAGGCGGAATCTCGGTCGACCTTAATTAATAACCCCAAGCCAACCACATAACTAACGAAAATGAACAAGTTAAAGCTATATATTCTCGCAGGTGCGCTGGCGACGGGAACTACCGCCTTCGCCCAGGAAGCAAGCCGCTCCGGATATTTCCTCGACGGCTACACATACCGCCACATGCTTAACCCCGCCCTTACGCCCGACCGCGGCTACGTGAGCATCCCCGCTCTCGGTAATCTCGGCGTAGGGCTCCAGAGCAATATAGGTGTCAACACCTTCCTCTACAAGCTCCCCAACGGCCAGCTTACCACCTTTATGAGCCCCATGGTGAGCGCCGACGAATTCCTCGGCAAGCTCGGCAAGAACAACAAGATCATGGCCAACCTCAACGAGACCCTCCTCTCGGCCGGTTTCCGCGCGTTCCACGGCTATAACACCATCACCATCTCGGCCCGCACCGAGGTGGGAGCCAATATCCCCAAGGACCTCCTGACGTTCATGAAGCTTGGCCAGACAGGCCCGGAGACCAGCTACAGCTTCTCCGACCTGCGCCTTAAGGCTCTGGCCTTCGGCGAAGTAGCCCTCGGCCACCAGCATCAGATCACCAAGGAACTCGGCATCGGTGCCAAGGTCAAGTTCCTCATCGGCATCGGCCATGTCGACGCCAACATTAAGCAGATGGACGTTACCCTCAGCAACAACATCTGGAGCGTTCAGGCTCAGGGTGAGCTCAATATCGGCGCCGGAACCGGCCTGAAAGTGCCCACCAACCTCGAATCCGGCAAAGATCTCGACCGACCCGAGACGCACGACCAGATCGACTACGACGGCATCGACTACGACAAATTCAGCCTCGGCGGCTTCGGTATGGCTTTCGACCTCGGCGCCACCTACGATATGAGCCGTTTCGTCGACGGGCTCACGCTCTCGGCAGCCGTCATCGACCTCGGCTTCATCAGCTGGAAGAACAATGTCTACGCCCAGACTCCCAACACCCGCTGGGAATTTGACGGTTTCAAAAACATAGCCCTCGACAGCTCGCAGCCCGACTACTCCGAGAATAAGCTCGGCAACCAGCTCGACAACATGTGGGACGATCTGGAAGACTGCACCAACTTCCGCCGCATTTCCGACAACGGCTCGCAGAGCCAGGCCCTGGCAGCCACCTTCACCCTCGGCGCCGAGTATAAGCTGCCCGTATGGAAAAAACTCACCGGAGGTTTCCTGTTCACCCACCGCTTCAACGGCCCGTTCTCCTGGACTGAGGGTCGCTTCTCGGCCAACCTCAAGCCCTGCAGCTGGTTCGACATGAGCGTGAACTACGGCGCGTCGACCTTCGGCAACTCCTTCGGCTGGATGCTCAACCTCCATCCGCGCGGTTTCAACTTCTTCATCGGCTCCGACCATCAGTTCTTCAAGGTTACTCCCCAGTATGTGCCTGTCGGCCACGCCAATGCTCAGATTAACCTCGGCTTCAACATCACTTTCGGCAAATCGCGCCCCCAGAGCGCTTCTGCCGACAAAGTCGTAGCCAGCCTCTGACAGCCGGTCTCGGCGACATCTGAGACTTTCAATTCCTACTGATACCCGTAAGGCGGTGTGCCATTTCCGGCACACCGCCTGCTTTTTTGCGGCGATGGCTGTCCCCGCTGACCCTATTTTGCGGTTTTCCGGACGCTATAGGCCAAAAAAAATCGACATTCTACTTTGTATCACCGCTGAAAATATGTATCTTTGTGCGCTAAAAGCGCTCCAAAGCGCAGGCCGGAGGCTCCGAAGCCGAAAATCCGGGCCGGCCAGCCGCTTGCAATCGAAAATAAAAAATACAAAATAAACCGACAAAATGTCTACACTCGAACAAATCCGCCAGCGTCCCATCCTGATCGTTTCGGTCCTGGGCGTGGCACTTTTGCTGTTCATCCTCACGGCCGTCGACCATCCGGGTGAACTCTTTCAGGACAACCACACCGTGGCCAAGGTCGACGGTGAGAAAATCGACTATCTCGAATTCCAGCGTCGCGTTGAGCAGCAGCAGGAGCAGCTCCAGCAGCGCGGCTACACCAACGTAAGCCCCGAGCAGGTGCAGGAATATGTGCTCCAGCAGATGATTGCCGAGACCCTCATGGAGAAGGAATACGGCAAGCTCGGCCTGACCGTCACCGATAAGGAACTCTCCGAAGCCATGATCGGCGCAACGCCCCACCCCTACGTCACCCAGATGGTGCAGGGCATGGGTATCCCTTCGGCACAGATGCTCTACGAAGCAGCCTACGAGCCCACCAAGAGCGGCGTTGATCCCCAGCAGGCAGCCCAGTTCCAGGCAGCCTGGACTCAGCTTGAGAAGGACGTTGAAAAGATGCTTCTCTCGCAGAAGTTCGGCCAGCTCTTCCAGGGAGTCCTCACCGCCAACAAGCTCGACGCTAAAGCCATCTACGACGACAACGCTACGGTAAGCACCATCGCCTATGCCCGCAAGGATGTCTCCTCGCTCAAAGACGAAGACTTCCCCGTAAGCGATGCCGAAATCAACAATGAATACGCCGGCGAACACAACCGCTACCTCATTGACGAGCCCCAGCATCTGATCTCCTACATCGCTGTCGACGTGGTTCCCTCGTCGTCCGACCTCATGGAGGCTCAGAAAGAAGTGGAAGAGGCTATCGCAGGCCTGAAGGTCAATCCTTCGACTGACGCCGTAGCTTCCAACGGTAAATTCTACGTCAACCGCGTTTCGGCCACTGCAGCCCGCATGGCTCAGAACCTCAAGAAGGTTGTGCCCGGTATGGCTGTCGACTCCGTGGCTATGGTTTCGTTCATCGACAATCAGTACACCATCGCCAAGCTCCTTGGCGTCACCACCTCGATCGACTCTGTGCGCGTCGATGTCGCTTTCGTAAATGAAAACGCCAACGCCGACTCCATCATGGCTTCACTCAACACCGGCGCCACCAAGGAATCGCTCGGCGACGCCCTGACTCAGACTCAGGATACCATCTGGCTCTCAGTGCTCGATCCCGCTGCCGCTGCCATCAAGGACGAACTCCTTACGGCTGAGACCGGCAAATACTTCAAGCCGGCCAACAACAACGGCAACGCCGGCATGCTCGTCCGCGTTCGCGAGCGCAAGGCTCCCGTGAGCGTTTACGATGTGGCTGAAATCACCTACGACGTGGTTCCCTCCAATGCCACCATCCAGAAGCTCAACAGCGACCTGCGCAACTACCTCGCAGCCAACCCCACCGCCGAGAAGTTTGAATCAGAGGCCACCAAGGCCGGCTACTCCGCCCTCAGCGCTGTGGTTACCCCCTCGACGCTCTCGATCAACAACCTCAGCGACACCCGCGGCGCCTGCAAGTGGGTGCTCGGTGCCAAAGCCGGCCAGGTCAGCGGCGTGTTCAACGACGACCGCGACTCGCGTCTGCTCGCCGTGGCTGTCAACAATGTCTACGACGGCAAATTCGTCCCCGTATCCGATCCTCAGATCCGCACCTATCTTACCAACAAGATCCGCAACATGAAGAAGGCCGAGAAGCTCGTGGCCGACTACAAGGGTAAAGGCAAGAGTGTGGCTGAATACGCAGCTGCAATGGGTGTGAAGGTCGATACCACTCAGGTCACCTTCGGTCAGCCTTACGTTCGCAATTTCCCCATGGGCGACTCCAAGCTGCAGGCTAATGTAGCCGTTGCCAAGAAGGGCCAGCTCGTAGGCCCGGTAGCCCTCAACCAGTCGGTTGTAGTGTTCACCGTCACCGACGCTGACAATAGCGGCCGCAAATTCGACTATCAGAACGACGCCATGGTCTTCAACCAGCGCGAGGGCATTGCTACCTTCCAGCGCACTCTCCCCGACGTGATCCGCGGCACCAAGAAGATCGAAAACAAGATTCAGAAATTCTACTCCGACCGTAACTGATGCGACCCGGATCCGATTAACCCCATCAAAGAGGGCGAGCCAACCATGGCCCGCCCTTTTTGCTTAGCTACCTTAGCTATCTTAGCTATCATAGCTATCCGAGCTATGCTGATAAGAAGAGTAAAGCCGGCCTGAGCGATGTCAGGTCGGCTTTGCTATTGTAAGGCTTTGCTATTGTAAAAGGCAGGGATTATGCCTTGCTTGCCAGAGGCGAGGGAGTGGAGTAAACGCGGGCTGCGAGTTCTTTGTCGAACATGTAGAGGCCGTAACCGTTGTCGCCGATCTTGGTCAGAGCGTCGATGTAGTTGCGGGCGTTGTCTTCTTCCTCAACCTGCTCGGAGATGAACCACTGCAGCATGTTTTCCGTAGCGTAGTCGTGCTCTTCACCGGCGAGAGCCATCAGATTGTTGATCAGAGCGGTTACCTTCTGCTCGTGAGCGAGAGTAGCTTCGAAAGCAGCCTTTGGCGAAGCCCATTCGGTGTCGACACCGGCGATGGGGGCGAGCACCACGCGGCCGCCGCGTGAGTTGACGTAGTTCATGAAGATGGTAGCGTGGTCCTGCTCTTCCTTAAACTGGATTTCGAACCAATTGGCGATGCCGTCGTAGCCTTCGTTGGCGAAGTGCATCGACATCGAAAGGTAAAGATATGCCGACCAGAATTCGGCGTTGATCTGGGCGTTGAGAGCGTCCTGGAGTTTGCTGTTCAACATGTTTTGTACCTTTTAAGATGTTAAACAAATAGTTGATTATACATTATAGACATATAATTCATTGCTTCAAATGTGCCGGAGGCCTTAAATCTTAGGTCAGAGGTCAGAAGACCGAGGTCAGAGGCTTTGGGTCAAAGGTCAGAGGCTTTGGGTCAGAGGTCAGAGTCCAGAGGCCAGGCGGCTTCAGAAGGCGTAGCCTATGCGGACCATGGCTTCCGCTCCGTGGAACCGCCGGACGAAAATGTAGCCGGCAGTCACGCCCAGACACAGGCGGCTTGAGGCCCTCCAGCCCAGTCCGGCGCCGAGGTTGAGGGCGAAGCGCGATTTGCGGGTGGTCACATCCCCGGTGTCGTCGTGCGACGACTGGAAATTCCAGTTGGTGAAGGCGATGCCGGCCACGGGGTATGCCTCGACTCTCTGCGAGAGCGCCACAGGCACGTGGGCGTTAAGGTTGATGGTCAGCGCGTCGGCTCCATTGTGGCGGAACACATATTTTACCCCTGGGGCAAGACGAAAATACCGGCTGAAGCGATATGTGAACTCCACCCCGGCCATAGCCGAGCTGTTGTAGTCGGCGTAACCGGCTCCGAGCGAGATGGTTTTCTCCCCTCTTTCGCCAGCGGCGGGGCTGATTGCGGAAGCGGCAGGCGCGGCGGCCAGCGCGGCGCCAAAGATCAAAACCTTAAAAATTGAGCTCAGTCTCATATCTGTATCAAGGGGTTAACGGTTGCCCAAAAGGTCGCACTGCACGCCGGACGCCGCATGATTCCGTGATGCGCCGCCGGCTTTGCGAATGACGAAACAAAGTTAACCATTCATCCACTTTTTACCAATCAAAAGCCGAAATTTTTACCGGTTTACCCCCGAAAAATCTCACCTGAAATCCACAATAATTCTTTGGGGGCGACGTCCATCGGCGCGTGGGTATACAGTCGGAACGGACAGGGGCGCTTCGGCAGGGAAAAGTTGCCGGCGGCCGGGGCGGTTCCGGGAGAAGATGACGCATGAAATTGCTCAGAAGTTGTTGTCTGAAATTGCTCAAAAATAGCTAACTTCGCGGTGTGAAGATAGTGTATCGCATCCTGCGCTCGTTGTTGGTGGCCATTATCGCTCTGGCGGTACTGGTGCCGCTGGCGTCGTATGTGGCGCTGTCGCTCACTCCGGTGCAGCAAAGCATAGCCCGGCGTGCCGAGGCCGAGCTCTCGCGTATGCTCGATTCGCGCGTCACCATCGGCAATCTCGGCATCGTCCCGTTCAATCGCCTGGTGCTCAGGAATGTGACCGTGGAGACAACTCCGGGCGACACCCTGCTGACGGCCCGCCGTCTGGGCGCCGGTATCCGTATCGGGTCGCTTCTGACCGACGACCCGCTGACCATCACCTATGTGGAATTAATCGGGATGGACGGACGCCTTCACCGCGCCACCAAAGACTCCCCGCTCAATCTTGAGCGAGTGATACGTGCGCTCCGGAGCCGCAAGAAGGGGGACAAGCCCACACCTTTTGACTTGAAAATCAACACTGTGCTTATACGCGCCTCGCGCATAAGCTACGATGTCGACTCCGCCGCTATGCCCGAACCGGGCCGATTCTCGCCTGACCATATAGCTGTCAGCGACTTACGCGCCGACATCACGCTGCCGCGCCTGCGCAACAACGATTTTGCCGCAGAAATCAAGCGTATGGCCTTCACAGGACCCGCCGGGATGCGTGTCGACGCTTTCAGCGCCCTTGCCGCCCTCTCTGACGAGCGTCTTAGGGTGGCCAACGTGGCAGTTACGCTCCCGCACTCCAATCTGCAGCTTGCCGATATGGAAATCCCGCTCACCGGCATCAATTCGCTGCCCAAGGCGCTGCATACAGCCCGGCTGTCGGTGAGCGTGACCCCGGGATCGAGGATTACCCCCGCCGATTTCTCCAGTTTTGCTCCCGCTCTGGCCGGCATGACCATGCCCGTGGCCATCGAACGTCTCGCCGCCGAGGGAAATCTCGATGAATTTTCGGCACATGTAAAGCTTACTCAGGCCGACGGTCTGCTCGTCAGGGCGGATGCCGATGCCCGTTCGCTCAGCGACCCCGAAACGCGGCGGATTGACCTTAAAGATTTGGAAATCAATGTTTCGTCGCGGCAGATACTTTACCTTGCCGACGCATTCGCCTCACAGGGCGCGCTATCGCCGTCGCTTCAGCGCTCCATATCCCGTCTGGAATTCGTGCGCCTCGACGCCGCGGCCACTCTGGAAGGGAAAAACTTCACGGCTGACGCCGACCTGACCACAGCCGCCGGGGCTGTCACAGCCGAGGCCGAGGGTGACTATGCCGGCGCGAAAGATTTCTCGGTGACCGGATCGGCTGAGACCGCAGGACTGCTGGCGCTGGGCGCTATGCTGCCCGACGACCCATCGGCAGGGTTCGACGGGAGCGTGGAAGGCTCATATTCCGTCAGCGGACGCCGTCGCGCTGGAGAAATGACACTCCGCGCCAACCGCCTGAATTTTCGCTCTGCCACATATACTGATTTTACCGCTGAGGCGACGCTGGCCGATGAAGTTGTCCGCATGAATCTGGAAATTGACAATCCCGACCTCTCTGCCCAGCTTTCGGGCAGCTGGGGGCTGAGCAAGACCGAGCATCAGGCTGCCATCGACGGCACTATATTCCGGTTTAACCCCTCGGCGCTCCATCTCAGCTCGTTCGAACCCGGGGCTGACTATGCCGTAACCATATCGGCTGATTTTGCCGGACCGCAGCTCGACCATATGGCGGGCCATGCCGAGCTGTCGCATCTGACCATGACGCGCCCCGACGGCTCGTCGTTCCAGCTGCGTGATTTTTCGCTGGCCTCCGACTCGGCGGGAGTGACCCTCACCTCTGACCTCCTCGACGGACGCCTGACAGGCTCATACAGTGTCCCGAGGCTCTTGGGCTCTGTAAAGTCGATCCTCTCAGGCTCTCAGCCTGCCCTGACAGGCGCTGCGGCAGAAGGTGCTCACTCCGCTGTGAATCCGTCGGCAGCCAAAGGCACCGGGCGCAATAAAGGCGCTGCACGCAATTCGAACATCGGAAGGAACAACTTTGATTTCACCTTCCGGGTGAAGGAATGCGATGCCATGGCAAGATTCTTCAATCTGCCCGTTTCAGCCGTCTATCCAATTGATATCAAGGGATATATCCGCGACGCCGAGGGAGAGATGGCCGTTGAGCTTGACGCTCCCTACCTGCGGCAGGGGAACAAGGTGATAGAAGCCACGAGGCTTGAGGCGTCGGCCACCCCGAAGGCTACACGTCTGAACCTCACCACAAAAGCACCCACGCAAAAGGGATTTCTCAACCTTCGGCTGAATGCCGACGGCGGCAATGACAATATTCTGACCACGGTAGACTGGAATGTGGAGCGTGAGCGCGCCTACAACGGCCATGTGGAGGCCCTGTCGAGCTTCTCACGGGCGCCCGGGGGCAATCTGCTGTCGCGAGTCGACCTGCGCCGGAGCCGGTTGACTTTCAACGACTCCACCTGGACGGTCAATCCTGCCACCATCGAAGCCAACGGCAGCCGCTACATCAGGGTTGACGGAATCAACGTGCACCGTAACAACCAGTATGTCAAGATCAACGGCACTATAGCCGAGACCGACGACGCCCTGCTGACGCTCGACCTTCTCAACTTCAACCTTGATTACCTGTTCGAGAGCCTCGGCATCGACAAGGTGATGCTCGGCGGCGACGCCACGGGCACATTCTACGCCTCCCACCTGTTCGACCAGGTGCCTCACCTGGAGACTCCCGGCCTAAGTGTCAGCGATATAAGCTATAATAAGGTGGTGCTGGGCGATGCTCTGGTCAAGAGCCACTGGGATGCTGGCCGCAAGGCCATCACGCTCGACGCCGCCATCACCGAGGAGGGGCGACGGTCGTATGTCGACGGAGCCATCTTCCCTATGGCCGATTCGCTTGACATCTCTTTCCGGGTAGATCATGTCGACGTAGCGTTCATGCAGCCGTATATGGAGGCCTTCGCATCCGATATCCACGGCCATGCCTCGGGCGAATGCCGCCTGTGGGGATCGTTCAAGTATATCGACCTGGAGGGGGATGTGTTTGCCGACGATCTCTCGATGAAAATCAACTTCACCAACACCACCTACACAGCCCGCGACTCAGTGCATTTCCGTCCGGGGCTTATCGACCTCAACGGCATCACCATTCGCGATGTGGAGGGGCATACAGCCGACCTGAACGGATACGTGAAGCATAAATTCTTCAAGGAGCCGGAATTTAAATTCTCACTGACGAACGCCCGCAACTTCCTGTCGTACAACGAAACATCGCGCGATAACCCCGTCTGGTACGGGAAGATCTACGGCGACGGCTCGGCTTATGTCAGCGGAGTGCCCGGCAGGGTGGATATCTCGGTGGATATGGCCACGGCTCCCAATTCGGTGTTCACTTTTGTATTGTCGGACCAGGAAGTGGCCGAGGCATACTCATTCCTGACCTTCCGCGACAAAAACCGGGCCTCGGCCGAGATGACCGACACCATAGTGATGCGCGACACATCGATGGAACTCGTCAACCGCCTGCGTTCGGCAGCAGCCCACGGAGGCGACGACTCACCGTCGGACTACAACATATCGCTCCAGATGCGTGTCACCCCGCAGGCACAGCTGATTCTGGTGATGGACCCCGTGGGCGGCGACCGTATCCGCGCCTGGGGCTCGGGTCACCTGCGCATGGACTACGGCTCGGCCAACAACGACCTGCGCATGTACGGCACCTATACGCTCGACCGCGGATCGTATAATTTCACGCTTCAGGATGTGATTATCAAGGATTTCACCATCCGTCAGGGGAGCCAGATCGTATTCAACGGCGATCCATACGCCGCCCAGCTCAACATTCAGGCCACCTATGCCCTGAACGCCAACCTGAGTGACCTCGACGAGTCGTTCCTGACCGATAAAGAGCTGACCCGCACGAAAGTGCCTGTCCACGCCCTGATGAAGGTGATGGGAGACATCCGCCAGCCGGAGATAGCGTTCGATCTGGAGTTTCCCACGCTGTCGTCCGACGTCTACCGCAAGGTGCGTTCGATCGTATCGACCGACGATATGATGAATCGCCAGATAATCTATCTGTTGGCGCTCAACCGCTTCTATACGCCTGAGTATATGAGCGCTACGACCAAGGGCAACGAGCTGGTGAGCGTGGCCTCGTCGACCATCTCGTCGCAGATCTCCAACCTCCTGGGCCAGATCTCCGACAACTGGAACATAGCCCCGACCTTCCGCTCCGACCGCGGCGACTTCTCGGATATGGAATTCGATCTGGCGCTGTCGTCGCGGCTGCTCAACAATCGGCTGCTCTTCAACGGTAACTTCGGCTATCGCGACAACGACCTGAATACCAATCAGTTTATCGGCGATTTTGACCTCGAATACCTCCTCGACCGCGAGGGCCGCTGGCGCCTTAAGGCCTACAACCGCTATAACGACCAGAACTATTACCTGCGTACGGCCAAAACGACTCAGGGCATCGGAGTCGTGCTCAAACTCGACTTTGACCGCCCCTTCCGCTTCATAGATTTCTTCCGCCGCAAGCTGCGCAAAAACAAATAGTCCATGAACCGACCCTGGATTGCCGAAGCAGCACCTCGGCCAAAAGTGGCACCTCGGCCAAAAGCGGGTCCTGGACAAAAAGCGGCGGCCGGACCGCTTTGCGGCGGCTTTTCGGGGTGTTGCAAATACGGGGATTTTGGCGTAACTTTGCGGGTTGAGAGCGCGTAAGCCGAGGTGGATCTACCCACTTCAGGGCTTTCAACGCGGAAATTATAGCAATTTCACCGAAGGAATGAAGAAATACAATCTGATTAACAACACTTTGGGATGGGTCTGCTTCCTGATAGCTGCCATCACATATCTCCTTACGCTCGAGCCCACAGCCTCCTTCTGGGACTGCCCCGAGTTTATCGCCCAAGGCGCAAAACTTGAAGTGGGCCACCCGCCGGGCAACCCCATCTTCATGCTCGCGGCTCGTTTCTTCGTGAATTTCGCCTTCGGCGACTATTCCAAGGCCGCCATGATGGTCAACGCAATGTCGGCTCTGCTTTCGGCAGGCACCATACTGCTGCTGTTCTGGACCATCACCCATCTGGTTAAGCGCCTGGTGGTCAAGGATAAGGCAGAAACCATCACGCTCACTCAGATGCTCGTGATTTTCGGTTCGGGCATCTGCGGCGCCCTGATGTACGCCTGGAGCGATACATTCTGGTTCTCAGCCGTTGAGAGCGAGGTATATGCGTTCTCATCGTTCTGCACCGCGCTGGTATTCTGGCTCATTCTCAAATGGGAAAACCGTGCCGACCAGCCGCATTCCGACCGCTATCTGGTGCTGATCGCCTATATCATAGGCGTTTCCATCGCTGTCCATCTGCTCAACCTGCTCTGTATTCCTGCCATAGTGCTGGTAATCTACTACCGCAAGTTCAGCAACGTGACGGCTACCGGGTCGCTGATAGCCCTGATGGTGTCGGCAGTCATAGTGGCGCTGATACTCTTCGGCCTTGTGCCGGGCTTTATCGAAGTATCGCAATATTTCGAGCTCTTCTTTGTCAATACCCTTGGCTGCAGCTACAACATCGGTGTACTGATCTATGCCATCCTGTTTGTGGCCTCGGCCATATGGTGTATCCGCACACTCTATACTCAGCGTTCGGCCATGGCCATACGCATCTCCTTCCTGCTGACCATCCTGCTGTCGGGCATCCCCTTCATCGGGTCGTCGGTGTGGGTGCCGGTGGTGATCATCCTGGCTTTGGGCGCATGGCTTTTCCTTGCTAAGAAGCTGCCCGTCAGGATTCTGACCCTCACGGCGCTGAGCGTGCTGGTGATTTTCGTGGGATATTCGAGCTACGCCCTGCTGCTGATACGCTCGCATGCCAACCCGCCGATGAACCAGAACGCACCCGACAATGTGTTCGCCCTGAGCTCCTACCTCAACCGCGAGCAGTATGGCGAGACGCCGCTGCTCTACGGGCCGACATTCAAGTCGAGCGTGCTCTATGAGGTGGACCGCAACGGCAACTACTCCTTCTCGCGTAAGCCGGGCAAGATGGTGTATGACAAAGCTGTGCGCACGGCTACCGACTCGACCGACCGCTATGTGGGCTATGAGCAGACCACGCGCTACAATATGACGCCCAACGTGCTGCTGCCGCGTATGTTCTCCACCGCCGGCGGCCATCCGGTGGCTTATCTGGAATGGATTAACGCTACGGAGGCCGACCTGCCTCAGGTCGACGCTCCCGTGCTGGTGGATGCCGACGGCAACACGGTGCAGACGGCCCAGATGCCGCGCCCGTCGTTCGCGCAGAACTTCCGCTACTTCATGAACTACCAGCTCAACCATATGTACTGGCGCTATTTCCTCTGGAATTTCGCCGGCCGGCAGAACGACCTGGCAGGCAACGGCGAGGCTAATCGCGGCAACTGGATCTCGGGTATCCCCGTACTCGATAACGCCCGTCTGGGCGACCAGAGCCTGCTGCCCGACGAGTACGGCAAGGGGAACAAGGGTCACAACGTGTTCTTCCTCATCCCGCTGCTGATGGGCATCATCGGCCTGACATGGCAGGCCTTCCACTCCAAGCGCGGCATAGAGCAATTCTGGGTGATATTCTTCTTCTTCTTCATGACGGGTATCGCCATCGTGCTCTATCTGAACCAGCCGCCTCTGCAGCCGCGTGAGCGCGACTACGCCTTCGCCGGTTCGTTCTACGCCTACGCCATCTGGGTGGGCATGGGAGTGGCCGGACTCTGGACGCTGGTGAACTATCTTATCGGCAACCATTCGCGCGACGCCGAGGGCGACATCGCCCATACCGACGCCCGCCGCTCGATGTGGGTGGCTGTGGCTACGGCCGTGGTGGGTGTGCTCGTGCCTCTGCAGGTGGTGAGCCAGACATGGGACGACCACGACCGCTCGGGCCGCTACACTACCCGCGACTACGGCATGAACTATCTCTCGTCGCTCGACGAAAACGCCATCATATTCACCAACGGCGACAACGATACCTTCCCCTTGTGGTATGCTCAGGAGGTGGAGGGCTACCGCACCGACGTGCGTGTGGTCAACCTTTCGTATCTGACCACACCGTGGTATGCCAACCAGATGCGCGTGGCCACCGACGGCGCCGCCGCCATCCCCTTCAGCGCCAAGCCCGAGGATTACGCTTTCGACCGTCTGCAGTATAACTACTACGACTCAGAAAGCATCCGCCCCGAGAGGGTCAACGCCAAGACGGCGCTCGAAGACCTTTACCATGCGCCGGATGCCACCTGGAAGGGTACCCGCCTGTGGCGCTATCCCAACATGTATATCCCCTCCAATCTTGACGCTGCCGTGAAGGCCGGCGTGATAGCTCCCGAGGAAGCCGCTGCAGCCGACGAGGCCATAGAGCTGAACTTCTGCGCCGACCCGGCCAACACTTCGAGCGGCGCAACGCTGTCGCAGGCGCTCTCGCTCGACATGATCGCCACTTCGGCCGCCAACGGCTGGAACCGACCGGCATATTTTGCCATGACGGTGCCTGACGAATACTATCTGTCGCTGTCGCCCTATCTGCGCTCTACGGGTCTGGCCTATCAGGTGAGCCCGATTTACAATCCCGACGGGGAGAAGGCTACATGGACGGCTACGGACAAGATGTACCGCAACGTGATGGAGCGCTTCCGCTGGGGCGGACTCGACACCGAGGCAGGCCGCAACGGCAAGCTGTATCTCGACGAGACTGTGCGCCGCATGGTGACCACCCACCGCTCGGCGCTCTCCGACCTGGCCTACCAGCTGTTTGTCGAAGGGTATAACGCTGCCCGCCCGATGACCGATTCGATTACGGGCCGCACGGCTGAGCCTGACCTGAGCTACGCCGCCGACCGCTACGCCAAGGCTGTGACAATCCTCAACCTCATCGAGGAGAAGCTCCCGGCTAAGGCCGCGCCCTACAGCGTGCAGGAGGGCTACCAGATTGCCGACACCTATCTGCGTATTGCCGCCGAGACAGGCGACAAGAAGCTGAAAGAGAAGGGGATGAAGATTCTCCACGACGATCTGATGCGCTACGGCAAGTATATCCCGTACTTCATGGAGCTGCGCAGGAGCCTGCCCGGCAGCGGATTCTCCGGGCTGACGACGGCCGACCGGTATGTGCCTACGTATGTCTACATGCTTCTGCAGACGTATTCGCAGGAGGGCGGCGACCTGACCGCGCTCGGCGAAGAGCTGAAGCAGGAGGGCGTGGATATCGCAGATCTGGAATATTTTTTACCGAAGGAATAGGATGGACCTGATTTCGAGATGGATAGAGCGGCCGCCGCTGTTCTACAGGCTTCTGTTTCCAGAGGCCGTGTGGCGCATCAAGCGTCAGAAGGAGAAGGTGGTGTATCTCACCTTCGACGACGGGCCTATACCGGATGTGACCCCGTGGGTGCTCGATACGCTCGACCGCTACGGAATTAAGGCTACATTTTTCATGGTAGGCGACAATGTGGCGCGGCATCCCGAGCTTCTCGAGGAGGTGCGCCGCCGTGGCCATTCCTACGGCAATCATACGATGCACCATCTTCAGGGGATGAAGGTGTCGACCTACCGCTATCTGCATGACATCACCGAGGCCAACGACCTGATCGACTCGGTGCTGTTCCGGCCGCCGCACGGACTGCTGCGCTGGAAGCAGTCGCGGTCGATCAAGGACCGCTACAATATCATCATGTATGATCTGGTGACGCGCGACTATTCCAAGAAGCTGAATCCGGAGCGGGTGTTCCAGAATGTGAAGAAATATGCGCGCAACGGGTCGGTGATTGTATTTCACGACTCGCTCAAGGCCGAGCGCAATATGAAGGCGGTGCTCCCGAAGGCTATAGAGTGGCTTCTGGCGCGGGGGTATACGTTTGCTCCGCTCCCCATGCGATAACCTTTCGGGCGCTATGATAACGGCTCATCTGCGGCGTCGCGCGGCGGATTCGGGTTCGGTCATTGACCTTAGTCAACTCCCTTCACCACTCACCACCGCGCTCCTACCATCTGAACCGTTCTGATAGCGCCCGCGCCCCCATGCAGCACAACTGCGGCTCATCTGCGGTGTCGCGCGGCGGATTCGGGGCTTAGACGGGGAGGATTTCGTTGGAGAAGATGTACCAGAGGCGGCCGGAGACGTTGTGGAATCCGAGGCTGCGGAGCAGAGCGATGTAGCGGTTCAGCTGACGCTTGTTGCGGTTGATGTCGGAGCGGTCGGGATCGTGGTAGAATTTGTAGTCGATTACTACGGTGGAACCGTCGGGCATCACTACCACGCGGTCGGGGCGCTGAATGTCGGTGCCGGAACAGATCTCGCGCTCGGTAATAATACGTTTATATCCTGTGAACCAAGGCGCTACCTCGGGGCTTTCCAAGGCTTTAGAGAGAATTTCGTATGCGCGGGCCTTGACCTGCGGGTCGGTGACCTTCAGGCTGCGGCTCTGGCGCTCTACGGCTTTCCAGAGGTCGGCGGGGCGTCTGACGGCCGAAAGAATGGCATGGTAGTAGATGCCGACGTCGCGCGGATTGTCGAGATCGACGGCGCGGGTGCGGAAATCCACCTCCATTTTCAGTCGGCTCAGGGCGGAGACCTCATACCCTTCGGTGAGGTCGGGGAATTCGTCTGACAGAGTATGGTCAGCCGGTTTTTTGTCTTTTTCGGGCTCCGGATCGGTGGGAGAGCCGATGGTGTAGCAGATCCCTTCGCCGTTTTCGCCAGGGAGGAAGTGGGAGGCCAGTTCGCCAACCCAGGGGAGAGCCTCGGGCGACAGCATCCCGTTGGCGGCCTCTGCAGCTATAGCCTCATCGGTGACGCTCTGCAGGGCGTTGACGAGGCGGACGCTGAATTTGGGCTCGGAAGCCGAATCTTTTTTTGGCGCTTCCCACTCGTCGAGGTAGACGTTGAGCTCGCAGACGGCGCGGGTGAAGGCTACATAGGCCAGATTCAGGCCGTCGGTGCGCTGCTCCACCTCCCAGGCGACGGTTTCGTCGTTCAGAACCGGAATCTTATTGTTGGCCGAGACAATAGGGAGCGGCATGAGCGGCGGTACGTCCTCCGGATCGGAAAACGGGAAGAATGAGGGGGCGAGGTGGTACCAGTGGTAGGATTTCTGCTTTTTGCTGGAGCCGTTCATCTCATAAGAGCAGTAGGGGAGATGAACACACTTGAATTCCAGACCTTTGGCCTTGTGGATAGTCATCACCGAGATGGCGTCGAGTCCGTCGGGGGCGTCGAGCGAGGTGGAGTGGGCCGTAGTGTCCCAATAATCAAGGAAATCGCGGATGGAATTTGATCCCCGGTCGGCAAAATCGAACACAATATCTTGAAAAGCAGCGATATACGAAGCCTGCTCGGTGCGGATGGCGTCGGTGAGGAAGCGGTGGATGACGCGTTCGGTCAGTTCGACCAGCGAGGTGCACTGCATACTGCGCAGGACGAACAGATTCTTATCTATCTGTTTCTTGATCTGCTCAGAACGCTCGCCGGGGAAGAAGCCGGGGTTGTCGGCTGTGTCACCCAGAGCCTCTTCGAGAGCCTCCGAGTCGGTCAGACGCCTCATGACCGGATGGCCTTGGCCGTCGAGGAGCGGGTTGCCTTCGGGGTCGGTGGCCGGTACCTCCGCATAGCGGTAAAGCTCGAAGCGGTGGATGAGGCGGTAGCGGCGGTAGGCGGCATCCTCGGCGCGAGTGGGGCTGGCGGTGCGTTTGGGCGAGGTGACGGGGTCGCCGAGCATACGCAGGATGTTGATGACGATGCGCACGGCGCCAGAGCGGTCGATGCTCATGGAGTCGGCCGACATTACAGGCACAGGACCGTGGGTCCACCAATCCTGCTGCTGGGCGCTGAGTATGGCTTCGATTGCGCGGGAGCCCTCGTGACGCTTGCGCACCAGCACACCTATGTCCTTGGGGCGGTAGCCCGCCTTGAGCTGGCGGTCAATCTCGCGAATCATGTCGGTCAGGAGAGCATCGGGTCCGGCGGGCCCGGCAGTCAGCGGGCTTTCGGAGCCTCCGGCGCCATCGGTGGCGTTAGGAGCCTTCCGGGCCTTCCCCGGCTTATATTCGGGCTTGGCCACGATGGAGATATAGCCCGGGAATATGTGGCGGTCAGGGTTAATGCCCTGAACCAGCGACGAGTAAGTGCGGGCGATAGTGCGCGCGGCATCCTGAGGCAGGTCGCGGGCGATGAAGTGGAAGAGGGTATTGTTGAAGCGGACGATGTCGGGCGATGAGCGCCAGTTGGAGTTCTCCTCCACCTTGACGCCGAGCACTCGCGTGCATCCCGAGCGCCAGCTTTCGGCCTCGGCTTCTACGCGCGAGCCCATGATCTCCGGGTCAGAGTTGCGGAAACGGTAGATGCACTGCTTTTCGTCGCCGATGATGAGGCTGTCGTTGCCGTTGGCCAGACTTTCGAGCACCAGCGGGCTGAAATTTTCCCACTGCATGGCCGAGGTGTCCTGAAATTCGTCGATGAGGAAATGGCGCAGCTGCTGGCCGAGCTTTTCATAGATGAAAGGGGTCTCATCGTGGGAGATGATGCGCTTCAGGAGGTCGTTGGTGTCAGAAAGCAGCAGGGTGTCGGTAGTCTGGCGGTATTCGTCGAGGAAATGGTGCATCTCGGCGAAGAGCCCCAGCAGGTAGATATGTTCCGAGATTTTTTTAGCCGTTTCGGCCAGCATGGCGGCATCGCAGAAATGCTGAGATGTCTGCCGGATGCTCTCGAGAAGTTCTGCGGAAGGGCTCTGGCCCTTGTTGAAGCAGGCTGAGGGGTCGGATATGGCCTTGCGGAAGGTGGCCGAGTCGATGACAGCGCCGGGGTCGGCCGTGGGGTCGGCAAGTTTTGCGATCATGCTGCGGAGGTTGGCTGAGCCGATTCCGGAATCTGCAATGGTGGCATACAGCCGGCGGGCTTCGTCTCTGGCGTCGTCGAGCGGCTTGCGCATCGGGCCGCCCTTGGCCAGAGAGGCCGCGAAACGGTCGAGGCGGTCGGGTTCGGAGAAGTATTGCTGGATTCGGTGGCGGTTGAGCTTGAACTGCTCGGTGTGGAAGCGCGTGAAAGTGGAAATCATGGCTGAGTTGACCCGCGAGGATTTGGAGAAGAGCTGGGCGTTGTCGCCCTCGCGGAGCAGATGGACCATATATTTTTTGAGCCACCGCACCACCTTCTTCTGGCGCCGGACCTCCGGGTTGGCGTTGCCGCCGGGGATGTCGCGGTTGATCCACTGCAGCATGGCGCCCACGGCCACGGCCAGGGGGTAGTCGTCGCTCAGCTCGATGTTGTGCAGGGGCGGGATGTCGAGCTCGCGGGCGAAGGCGTTGAGCACGCGCTGGAAGAAAGAGTCGATGGTGCTGACATTGAAGAGGGAATAGTTCATCAGCAGGTTGGCCAGAGCCAGCCGGGAGGTATGGGCCAGCGCTTCGGGATCGATGCCGAGGCCGGTGAAGAAAGATAGGTAGCGGCTTTGGGCGTTGCGACTGGGGTCGCTGAGGAGCTCGAGCTCGCCGATGATACGCGACGACATCTCCTGAGTGGCCTTGTTTGTGAAGGTGACGGCCAGAATGTGGCTGTGGGGGCCTTCGCCACGGAAAGCACTGTCGGGGCGCAGGCGCCAGGAGGCGTGCGGCCCTTTTTCAAGCAGAAGGAGCTTTATATATTCGCGGGTGAGGGCGAAAGTTTTGCCCGACCCGGCCGAAGCCTTGGTGATGGTAAGCATGAAGGCAAATTTATGAAAAAATCCGGGAAAGGCAAAGGCTGGGACGGGGAGGTGGAGCGCGGCAGGGGAAGGCTGGAGAGGGATGGGCAGATTTAACATTTTTTAAAATGGGGACAGGTAACAAAAAATGTTAAAATTCGTTGACACGGGCCAAATAAATAGTATCTTTGCAAAATCAAATACTATGAACTGGCCACACTTGACACTGACCAATCACGGAAGAAAACAACTAACCAAAATAAAAATAACTGTTTATGAAGAAAGCTTTACTCCTTACACTGGGTGTGCTTGCCATGGCTTCGGCATCGGCAGCTACCTATAGCTTTGTTCCTGCTACAAGCACGTTTACCGCTTCTACCTATAAAGAAGGCGAGAAGACATTAGGTGAACTCAAAGGAAGCTGGACAAGCGATGGTCAGACCTTTACGGTTGACATGAAGGGTTTTACCGTAGACAAAAACGGCAGCCAGGCAGAGTCAGGCAAGAGTACTGACATGCTCAAATGGTACAAAAATGTTGTGATGACGCTGGATATTCCTGAAGCCGCAGGTAAAGTGACATCCATCGTGCTCCATTGCGCCAATAATGTCAGCAGTGGCGCATGGAAATATGCCGGTGTTCCCACCAATATGAGCACAGGCTGGACCGGAACAATTACGGAATGTGCTACTCCCAAACCTGAGGAAGCGATTGTAACGCTGACCAACGAAGGTGCTAACCAGTTTGTTGGTACATCCAGTATCCAGACCCGCGTTAAGAAGATTGACATTATCACCAACGGCGAAGGCGGCGGCTCGGAGCCCGAACCGGATCCCGAACCCGCCGGGAATGTGAAAGTAGATAATATCGCTGCTTTCCTTACTGGTGCTGACGCTACGGCTACTTACGAATTCACCAGCCCCATGACCGCAGTTTACCAGTTCAACACTGGTTCACAGTATAACCTCTGGGTACAGGACGCAACCGGCGGCACGCTGATTTACGGAAACACCAACCTGACCTTCGCTCCCGGTGAGCAGGTAGCTGCAGGTATGACCGGTCAGTATAAGGACTACAACGGCACGATTGAAGTGGTTAATCCTTCCAAGGTGGCTAAGGCTGCCACCACAGCCGAAGTGGTTTGCACTCCGGTGGATGTTACTGACCTCGAGGCAGCTATGGTTAACCAGTATGTTGAACTCACGGGCGTGAACATCGTAGCTGAGGGCAGCAACTTCTACGCAACGACCGACGAAGGCCGCACACAGCTCTTTGACAAATTCAAAATCGGTGTAGCAGCTGGCGATAACATGACCGTGAAGGGTATCGTAGCCATCTATAAGAATGTGCCTCAGATTTATCCTATCGTCATTACCGATGCATCAGGTGAAGTGGTTGAGGTAGTAGCTACCCCGACATTCTCGCCCGTTGCCGGAGCTGTAGAGGCCGGTACAAAGGTGACTATCGCTTGCGCTACCGAAGGTGCCAAGATCTACTATACAACAGATAACACCGAACCTACCACCGCTTCGACGCTCTTCGAAGGCGAAGGCATCGAGGTGACCGCCGCCATGACCATCAAGGCCATCGCAGTGAAGGAAGGAATGGAGAACAGCAAGGTGGCTACCGCAGCCTATACCATCGCAGCAGAGGATCCCTACAAGGGCAAATTCAACTCGTTCAACGGTGGAAATGCTAATAGCTCGTATGGTACTTACACCAATACAAGCGGATGGGAAGCTACCAACGCTTGCATCCTCGGCGGTTCGACCAAGGAGAACCCCTCGAATCCTTACTTTGCATTTATCGGTGGTGACGAAGTGCGTGCTGTATGCCTCAATGGCAAAACCGCCAATGTTGGTAAAGTCGTTTCGCCTACTCTCACCGGCGGTCTTGGCACTCTGACCTTTGATTATGGCTACGCATTTGCTGAATCTAATGGGGTATCTCTGACTATCAATGTTAAACAGGACGGTCAGGTTGTAGCAACTGATGTTCTTGAAAACAAGACTCTTGAGAAGGCTACTGTAGCACAATATGAGCATGCATTCAATGTTGAGGGCGACTTTGTTATTGAAATCGTAAATAATTGCCCGTCTGCTGTAAGCGATAAGAATAAAGACCGTACAGCAATCTGGAACCTTACCTGGACTGAAGCTTCCTCCGGCGTTGAGGCAGTTGAGGCTGCTGAGGCAGAAGGTGAAGTAGAATACTACAACCTGCAGGGTATCCGCGTTGCAAATCCTGAGAACGGCATCTACATCCGCCGTCAGGGTACGAAAGTGACCAAAGTTCTGGTGAAGTAAGATTCGCCTGAAGAAAATAGCAAAAGGGGCCGCGCATCGAGCGCGGCCCCTTTTGCTTTCTTTCTTTCTTTTGAGGGGGTGGAGATGAAGATTTTGGCTGGAGCTGAAGCTCTAACCGCTTTCAAAATTATAGATAGGGAAGGAGGGAAGGAGAGGGAGAGGGATAAAAGCCGCAGGCTTTTATCACGGTAAGGGAAGGGGATCAGGGGCGGAGGAGGGTGGAGGCGGGGGTGACGGAGAGGTGGAGGGGGTGGTTGAGGAGGAGGGGGTGGTTGTCGGGGATGTGGCCGATGGGGAGGCCGAAGGCTACGGGGGCGGTGAAGTCGGGGAGGGTGGAGAGGAAGCGGTGGATCATGGTCTCCATGTCGGGGTGGTCGGCGGAGGGCCGATAGTCGGTGAAGCGGCCGACCATGAGGCCGCTGATGCGCGAGAATACGCCGCGCAGGCGCAGCTGCCAGAGGATGCGCTCTACCTTATAGATGGGCTCGGCGATGTCTTCGATGAAGAGGATGGAGCCCGGGCGGATGGGGTCGAAGGTGGTGCCGATGAGGCCGCCGAGTACAGCCAGATTTCCGCCTACAACGGGGCCTTCGGCCTCGCCTGAGCGGTTGAATTTATGCCCGGGGAAGGTCTGGGAAGGGAGTTCGCCCCGGAGGAAAGCCAGCTCGGCGTCGTAGCACGCGAAATTGTGGCCGAGCCCGAGATGTTTAGCCATGGCGGCATGGAGCGTGGCGACGCCTTTGCGGGCGAAGAGCGCATGGAGGGCGGTGATGTCGGAGAATCCGACGAGCCATTTTCGGAAGCAGGCGTCGGGGAGGCGGTCGAGCTGTTCAAGCAGATGCACGGCGCCGTAGCCGCCGCGCGAGCAGACGATGGCGCGGATGGAGTCGTCGAGCAGGGCGTCGCGGAAATCGGCTATGCGATCTTCGGCCGACGCGCTGTAGGAGCCGGATTCGCCGCGGGCGTGGGGAGCTACCACTGGGATGAAGCCCTCGCGGGTCATGGCCCCGGCGCAGGCATCGATGAGCGCCGGGTCGATTTTCGACGCCGGCGAGACAATGGCGATCTTATCGCCAGCGGTAAGTCTGTCGGGCAACATAAGGGTCGGATTTAGAGATTTTCAGAAGAGGTCAGGAGACCATTACGGGGATGCCCGTGGCCTGACGGATACGATCGGCGATGGCGCGAAGTTCCTCTACAGGCACCTTGTGAAGGCCGGAGGCCGGGGTGGGGCGGTCGAGCGAATAAAGCATGACCTCGCGAGGGCGGATGCGGCGGTAGGCTTCGATTAGCGCGCCGATTTCGGCGTCGGTGGTATTGTCGAAAGCCACGCCCTGGTACTCGCCGCGCACCATCATGGTCTGGATGATGCCCGTATGGGCAAACTGCCCCAGCGCCTCCACCACGCGGTCGGCCGTGAAAGCCGGCGAGGTTGGGCGGTCGATAGCGCGGATGGTCGAGTCGATGGCCGAATCGAGTTTGAGGATGTTGTTGTCGGCCAGAGCGAGCGCTTCGGCCACACCGGCAGAGAAGATGCGCGTGGAATTGGTGAGTACGCTCACCTTAGCCTCGGGGAAATGCTCATCGCGCATGGCGATGGTGTCGCGCAGGATGGCGGGGAAGTCGGGGTGGATAGTCGGCTCGCCGTTGCCGGAGAAAGTGATGACATCGAGCTGCTGTCCGGCCGCTTTCATGGCGTCGAGTTTGGCCGCCAGGGCCTCAGACACCGCCTGACGCGAGGGGAAGCCGGTAGTGCCGGGGCCCTGCGCATTGAAGCCCGCCTCGCAGTATAGGCAGTCGAAGGTGCACACCTTGCCGTCGTTGGGCATCAGATTGACGCCCAGCGAAGTGCCGAGCCTACGCGAATGAATAGGCCCGAACACTGTCTCATGGAAAAGAACGCGCTGCACTATACGGTGAGGATTTCCTTCTCCTTGGCGGCGAAGATTTCGTCGATCTTCTTGAGGTATTTGTCGTGGAGCTTCTGGGCCTGGGCTTCGGCGTCTTTTTCCACATCCTCGGGCATGCCCTGCTTAACGGCTTTCTTCAGGCCGTCGATGGCGTCGCGGCGGGCGTTGCGCACGGATACTTTGGCGTTCTCGGCTTCGCCCTTCGACTGCTTCACCAGCTGCTTGCGGCGGTCTTCGGTCAGCGGCGGGATGCCGATGCGGATCACTTCGCCATTGTTTTCCGGGGTGATGCCCAGGTCGGAATTGATGATGGCTTTTTCAATCTCCTTGAACATCGACTTCTCCCAGGGGGTGATGGCGATGGTACGAGCGTCGGGCACGGCGATGTTGGCCACATTCGAGATCGGGGCCTGCGAACCGTAATAGTCCACGCGGATGCCGTCGAGGATTTTGGGATTGGCTTTGCCGGCGCGGATGCGCTGGAGAGCCTCGTCGAGATACATCACTGCCATTTCCATCTTTTCTTCGGCAGGCTCGAGGTATGTTTTAGGGTCGGTCATGGGGATATTGTTGTGTTAAGATAATCAGGTGGATTAATAGACGAGGGTGCCGATGGGATCGCCGGCGAGGACTTTGGCGAGATTGCCGGGAGTGTCCATGTCGAACACCACGATGGGGAGATTATTCTCCTTGCAGAGGGCCGTGGCGGTGAGGTCCATCACTTTCAGGCCGCGGGTATAGACCTCGTCGTAGGTGATTTTGTCGAATTTTTTGGCGTCGGGGTCTTTTTCGGGGTCGGCGGTGTAGATGCCGTCGACGCGGGTGCCTTTGAGCATCACGTCGGCCTCGACCTCGACACCGCGCAGGGCAGCGCCCGTGTCGGTGGTGAAGAAGGGGTTGCCGGTGCCACCGGCGAGGATGGCTACTTCGCCGGCTTTAAGGGCGTCGATGGCGTGCCATTTGCTGTAGTATTCGCCGATGGGATACATATTCAGGGCGGTGAACACGCGCGAGGGGCATCCGGCGGCGGTCAGCGCCGAGCTGAGAGCCAGTGAGTTGATGACAGTGGCGAGCATGCCCATCTGGTCGCCCTTGACGCGGTCGAAGCCTTTGGCAGCGCCCTGGACGCCGCGGAAGATGTTGCCGCCGCCGATGACGATGGCGATCTGGATGCCCGAAGCGGCTGCCTGAGCTATCTGCTCAGCATACTGGCCCAGACGCACGGGGTCGATGCCGTAATGCTGCGCGCCCATCAGCGATTCGCCGCTGAGCTTCAAAAGTATCCTATTGTATTTTTTCATGTGGGTAGATTGTCGTTGATGATGATTCACAAATTTAACGATTTTCCTTTATAAAAAGCCTATTCGGGCGGATTTTTCTGAAAATTGAGGCCTGAAATGGCATGATTTTGCCTGCCGCGGCTTTTTTCAACAAAAAATTTCTTTATATTTGCAAACTTAGAAAATATCTCAATACTATGGCCGATAACTACAACCCCTACCGCCCCGACTCCAACGGAGGCTACAATGAACCGATGCGCAACCGCCAGACGCCCCCGCCTACTCCCGGCGAGCGCACACAGCGTTCCTACCCGATATCGGAAGGATGCACACCAGCTCCGAACTCACAGCACCCCTGGTATGGCCCGGAGCCGCGCCGCGAATCGAACGGCATAGGTACTGCCGGCTTCGTGATGGCGCTGATCTCGCTGGTAATCGGTTTTATCCCCTACATCGGATGGCTTATCTGGCTGCTGGGCCTGATATTCTCGGCTGTGGGCCTCGGCCGGCGTCCGCGCGGACTGGCTGTGGCCGGATTTATAATTTCGCTGGCCATACCGCTGCTGGTAGCGTTGCTGGTGGTGGCATTCGGATTGTCGCTGGCGGCTGTGGGGCTCGCCATGTGACAGATGGACTTATAGAAATCAATAAATTAACCATAATAACTAAGCAACTATAACAATGGGTTTTTTCAAAGAATTTAAGGAGTTTGCCATGAAGGGCAACGTGATCGACATGGCTGTCGGTGTTGTAATCGGTGCTGCCTTCGGCAAAATCGTAAGTTCGCTCGTAGACGATATCATCATGCCTTTGGTGGGCGTGGCAACCGGCGGAATCAACTTCACCGACTATAAGATTGTGCTACAGAAGGCAGTGATGGATGGTCAGGAGGTTATTACCCCCGAGGTGACCATGAACTGGGGCGCATGGGTGCAGACCATCGTCGATTTTCTGATTGTGGCATTCTGTATCTTTGTGATGATCAAGTTTATGAACAATCTGCGCAAGCGCGCCGAGAAGGCACAGAAAGAGGAAGAAGCCGCAGCCGCAGCAGCGCCTGCCGCTCCGACGAAGGAGGAAGAACTTCTGACGGAGATCAGGGATATACTGAAGAACAAATAATTCTTTGTCGGGCTTTGTCGGGCTTGTGATAACGGCTCATCTGGGGCGTCGCGCGAACCTCTCGCGAGGCATCACGTACTAATGTACGCTCAGACCGCGCTCCTACCATCTGAACCATTCTGACAAGCCCGACAGATAATAGAGAAGCCTCTTGCGGGCTTACAGATAGGATTTTATGTAATATGGGGACGGTGTTTTTGATCGGATTTATGGCTTGCGGGAAGACGACGCTCGGTTCGGCTCTGGCGGCCCGGCATCCTGAGATGGAATTTATCGATCTCGATGACGAGGCAGAACAGGTCGAGGGGATGAGCGTGGCTGAAATCTTTGCCCGCAAGGGGGAGCCGTATTTCCGGCAGCTCGAATCGCAACTGCTGCGCAGCGTGGGCGGAAGGCCCAATGTGATAGTGGGTTGTGGCGGAGGTACGCCCTGCCACGGCGGCAATATGGAGTGGATGAATGCCAACGGGCTGACAGTCAGGTTGGTGGCGCCGCTCGATGTGACGCTGAGGCGCCTGCGAGAGGGTGGCGACAAGCGTCCGCTCGTGGCTGGAAAGACTGACGAGCAGCTCCGCGACGAGGTGATCCGCCGTCTGGCATCCCGCGACGCCGACTATTCGAAGGCGGCCATGACATTCGACTCCTCGCAGCTGGAAAGCGAAGAACAGATAGAACGCTCATGCCGGCGCTTTATGACCCTGATATCCAATCATATGAAATAAAAATAGATTAGCCATGTATTCGTCCGACACCCCGGAGCGCGACGTCACGCCCATAGTGATGGAAGTTCCCGAAGAGATAGCCTCAGAGCGCAAACGCGTCACCATCGGATTGCCAAAGTCGCAGAGCGCCAGCGAGCGGCGATTTCCGCTCACGCCCGAGGCCGTGCGCGCATTGGCCTGCAGGGGGTTCGCGGTGAAGATGGAGCATGGCGCTGCCGAAGATATTCACTATCCCGACTTGGCCTATGTGAGCGCCGGAGCGCGGATGTGCAGCCGTCAGGACGCCCTGAGGGCTGACATCGTGATACATCTGGCGCCGATGAGTCCGGCCGACATCCGGATGCTGCGCCACGGAGCGCTGCTGCTGAGTCTGGCCAATTTCAACCGCCGGCAGGCCAAGGAGGTGATACGCGAGCTGATCGAGCGCCGTATAATAAACATAGCCATCGACCTGGTGGCCGACCCGGCGGGGAACCATCCGTTCGGCGACATCTTGTCGGAAATCGACGGCCGGAGCACCATGACAATCGCCGCGTCGATGCTTGCCGACCCTGTCAGCGGCAAAGGGATACTGCTGGGCGGTATCGCCGGCATCACCCCCTGCGAGGTGACTATCCTCGGGTCGTGTCTGGCCGCCTGCGCTGCAGCACGCTCGGCGATGGGTCTGGGAGCCATGGTGAGACTTTTCGACGACGACGTCTACCGTCTGCGTACGGCGCTGCGCCAGCTCGGAGGCGGGGTGATAGGTTCGTCGGTGCATCAGCATGTGCTTGAAAACGCGCTGCGCACGGCCGACATCATCATTGTCACCGACAGCGACCGCGAGCTGCCCATCGACGGCGACATCAACCTCATACTCAAGCGCAACGTACTGATATTTGACCTCTCGAAAGTGCCCGGGAAGGCCTTCCCGACCATCCAGCGCGTAGACCTGGGCGAGCTCGACCGCACCACCTGCAAAGAGGCTACCGGATTCTGCTTTGCCAACGACCTGAACAGCGAGGAGCGGGCGCGCCGCCGCCGCTGCTTCGTCAATCCGGGGAGCACGGTGCCGCGTACGGCAGCCATGGCCCTGAGCGACACCTTCATAACGCTGCTGAGCCAGATAGCCGACTGCGAAAGCGCAGGAGCGGCCCTGCCGATGACCCCCGGCCTGCAGGAGGCTACGCTGACGTTCATGGGCAAAGCCGTCAACGAGCATGTGGCCCGGCTGGCCTCGATGCGTTATACCGACATCCGGATTCTGTTGTCGCTCAGCTAACTAACTTTACGACCGAGAAATGGCATCAAGAAAATATTATGTAGTGTGGGTAGGGCGGCAGCCCGGCATCTATACCGAATGGGACGACTGCTTCGAGCAGGTGAACGGCTTTCCGGGGGCGAGATATAAATCGTTCGACAGTCAGACAGCCGCCACCATAGCCTTCCGGGGCGATCCCGACGACGAGGGGAGCATTATCCGCACTATCGCCGGCCACAGCGCCCGGCCGGCAGCACAGCAAGCCACGATAGCCTACGCCGACATCCCCGAAATCAATCTTGACGCCATAGCCGTCGACGGCGCCTGCGCCGGGAACCCCGGGATGATGGAATATCGCGGCGTCGACGTCAAGACCGGCATAGAGCTGTTCCACGTGGGTCCGCTGGCCGAGGGAACCAACAATGTGGCCGAATACCTGGCCCTGGTGCATGCGCTGGCCTACCTATATAATAAAGGGGACCAGACCACACCCATCTACTCCGACTCGAAAACGGCCCGCGGCTGGATAAAGAACCGCGGATGCCGCACGCGCCTGACTCCGACGGCGGCCAATACAAAGATCTTCGAACTGCTTGCCCGCGCCAATCTCTGGATTCAGAGCCACGACACCCGCAACCCCATACTCCGCTGGGATACGGATTCGTGGGGCGAGATTCCCGCCGACTTCGGGCGAAAGTAGGGAATATGACTTTTTGACGAATCTTTGGAAAATCAGGGCATTTTTAGTAGAGCAGGCAATCAAAACGCATCGGTTATTTGTTTAAATTTGCACAGGGATTAGAGCAATCGCTCCCTGCGCCCCGGCAACTGTGGAGCCATCGGCAGGCAATCATCACAGCCTGAGATGTATACACAGCGGGGCAGTATCGGTATTACGTTTCAACCTGTCATTATGAGACATATCCGCACAGCAATAACCATCGTGACCCTTGCCGGCTTCATCAGCGGCCTGAGAGCCGAAGTGTACACTCTTGAGCAGTGTCGCGCCCTCGCGCTCGAAAACAATAAAGACCTGATGATCCGCAACGAGCGGCTGCATCAGGCCGGACTGCAGCGCAAGGAGGCCTTCGCGGCCTACCTGCCGGCGCTCGATTTCGAGGGTGGATACACCTACAATCAGAAGAAAATCTCGGTGTTCGACTCCGACCAGCTGCTCCCTACCGAGAGTTTCGATCTGGCTACGCAAAGCTACAAGTATAATGCCGTAATCAACCCCATCACCCACGAGCCGGTGCTCCTGCCCGACGGCACCCCGGTGCCCTCCACCGTGGCGCTGATTCCGAAATCGGCCATGACCTACGATATACATAATGTATTTTTCGGGGCCGTCACGCTCACCCAGCCCATCTTTATGGGCGGCAAGATCGTGGCGATGAACAAGCTGGCCAAGATCAACGAAGAAGCCAACCGCTATCTGCAGCGCAACGAGCGCGAGAATGTGGTCTATGCCGTCGATGCCGCCTACTGGACCGTAGTGTCGCTCAAAGCCAAGCACGATCTGGCCACAGGCTACGTCAACCTTCTGGATTCGCTCGACCGGAATATCCACGTGATGCTCCGGCAGGGAGTGGCCACACAGGCCGAAGTGCTCAGCGTCGATGTGAAGCTCAACGAGGCCAATGTCGACCTGCTCAAGGTGGAAAACGGGCTGTCGCTCTCGCGCATGGCTCTGGCGCAGATATGCGGCCTCCCTGTCGACTCTAAGCCCGAGGTGGCCGACGAAGGGAACATAAGCGTGAGCCCGGATGCGGAGATTGCCCGCACGTATGATATGAACCGTGTGTATGAGAACCGCCCCGACCTTCAGGCTCTTGAGCTTTCGGCCTCGGCCGCCAATCAGAAGGCCAAGGTGGAGATGAGCAAGTTGATGCCCAATGTGGCTCTTATCGGCGCCTACTCGGTGTCGAATCCGAATATGTTCGACGGCTTTAAAAAGCGCTTCGCCGGAGCGTTCTCGGTGGGAGTGCTTGTGAAGATACCGCTCTGGCACTGGGGAGGCAACTACAACGCCTATCGCGCCGCCAAGTCGGAGGAGACCATCGCCCGGCTGCAGGTGGCCGATGCCCGCGAAAAGATCGAGCTGCAGGTGAACCAGGCTTCCTTCCGCGCTTCCGAGGCGATGAAGACGTATCAGGCCACCGAAAGCAATCTGGCTTCGGCCAAGGAGAATCTGCGCACGGCCACTCTCGGATTCCGCGAGGGAGTGATTACCGCCGACGACGTCATGGCCGCCCAGACCGCATGGCTCAAAGCCAATTCGGAGAATATCGACGCCATGATCGACGTGCAGCTCAGCGACGTCTACCTCTCGAAAGTGCTCGGGACGATGAGCACAGGTCAAAGTTCGGCCGACAGATGATGCTGTGATGTCTGCAAGATAGTGAAACTCAACAATATGTAATAAATAATTCATAACGATATGCCGGATTTTAAACAAATGAATTCTCAGCAGGAGAAGGAGAACAAGGTGCTACTGGGTGCCCTGGGCATAGTGGTCATAGTCGTGGCAGCGCTGGCCATCATCGGATTCCTGTTCATGAACAAGCCCGCCGAGATAATCGAGGGTCAGGCCGATGCCACCTCGGTGCGCGTCAGCGGCAAGCTGCCGGGGCGCGTGGTAGACATCTATGTGGCCGAAGGAGATATGGTGCGCAAGGGCGACACCCTCATCCATATTCACTCGTCGCTGGCCGACGCCCGCCTGGAGCAGGCTCAGAGTATGGAGAATGCGGCCAAGGCCATGAGTGAAAAAGTCGACGCCGGGACGCGTTCCCAGATCATAGCCGCCGCCCAGTCGGTATGGCAGCAGGCAGAGGCAGCTGTAGGTATCGCCAAAAAGACCTACGACCGCATGCAGAACCTCTACGCCGAGGGAGTGGTAAGCGAGCAGAAGCGCGACGAAGCCAAAGCAGCCTACGATGCCTCAGTGGCCGGAGCCGCAGCAGCCAAGAGCCAGTATGAGCTGGCCAAGGCCGGAGCGCAGAAAGAGGACAAAGCCGGGGCGGAAGCCATGGTCAACGCCGCCAAAGGCGGTGTGGGCGAGGTTGAGGCTCTGCTCGAAGACCAGTATTTGACGGCGCCCTGCGACGGGCAGATAGATGTGATCTATCCTCATGTGGGCGAACTCGTGGCGCTCGGCACCCCGCTGATGAATGTGCTTCGTCTCGACGACAAGTGGGTCACCTTCAATGTGCGCGAAGAGTATCTCAACGACATGAAGCTCGGCAACGAGATGGAAGTGATGATTCCGGCTCTTGACAAGAAGAAAATCAAGGTGAAGATCTACTATGTGCGCGACCTCGGCAGCTATGCCACCTGGCACGCCACAAAGACCACCGGCGACTGGGATTCGAAGACCTTCGAAGTGAAAGCCCGCCCTATGGAGGCTATCCCCGATCTGCGCCCGGGCATGACGGTGGTGTACAAAGACTGATTCTGAGACTTTTTTAAAGGGATGATTCTTAGACTTTAAGCAATTAGAGAGAAAGAGAATATGTGTTTCGACGTAGTAAAACGCGAACTGCGCAGGATTACCTCCCGGCCTATTTACCTGGTCGGCATCCTGCTGGTGCCCGCCTTCATGAGCCTCTTCTTCGTGTCGCTTCTGGGCGAAGGGCTGCCCGCGAAGGTCCCGGCGGCTATCGTCGATCTCGATCATACACCTCTGTCGCGCCAGACCACCCGATCGCTCAACGCCATGGAGCTGGTCGATATCGTCGACAGGGAGGAATCATACAATCAGGCCATCCGCTCCGTTCAGGAGGGGAAGATAATGGGCTTCTTCGTCATCCCCGAGGACTTCGAGAAAGACGCCATCGGCGGGAAAGCGCCCACGATCACCTTCTACTGCAATCTGACCTACTACGTGCCCGGTTCGCTGGTGTTCAAGGGATTCAAGACCATGGCAGTGACCACCTCGGGACGCATAGTGGCCAATTCGCTGGTGGAGAAGGGGATATCGCAGGGAGTGGCCGGGGCGATAATCCAGCCGATGAATATAGCGTTCCATCCGCTGCGCAACCCCTGGACCAACTATTCCTATTATCTGAGCTCGTCGTTCCTCCCCGGATTGCTTGAGCTGATGATTTTCCTGATGACGGCCTACTCCATCACCATGGAAATCAAGCGCGACACGGCTCCGGAATGGATACGCGCCGCCCGCGGACGCATCTCCACCGCTATTCTGGGCAAACTCTTCCCGCAGACGCTGCTGTTTCTGCTCGTCGGGGTGGGGATGATGTCGTTGATGTACGGCTGGCACCACTTCCCGATGAACGGGTCGATGGGCGGTATGCTGCTGGCGATGCTGCTGTTCGTGATAGCATGCCAGAGCTTTGCCGTGGGGCTGTGCGCCCTGCTCCCCAACCCGCGCTACGCTCTGTCGCTCTGCTCGCTTACGGGTATCTTGGCCTTCTCGCTGGCGGCATTCTCCTACCCAGTGGAGTCGATGTACGGCGCTGTGGGTATCTTCTCCTACATCCTGCCGGTACGCTACTATTTCCTGATATATCTGAGTGTGGCCCTCGACGGAGTGCCGGTGTATTTCGTGCGCCTGTACTATGTGGCCCTGCTCGGTTTCCCCATCGTGGCCATGCTGCTGAGCCCGCTATACAAGCGAGCGATGCTCAAGCCGGTCTACGTGCAATAACGACTGAATATGAAGAAGTGGATATATGCAACCACCATAGCTTTCCGCCGCGAATTCCGGATGGTAATACGCGACGTGGGCGTCATGCTTTTTTTCTTCGTCCTTCCGCTGGGCTACCCGCTGGTGTACTCGCTGATATATAACCCGGAGGTGACGGAAGATCTGCCCGTGGCTGTGGTCGATGAATGCCGCTCGGCCCATTCGCGCGAGTTCGTACGCCATGCCGATGCCACTCAGGCCATAAAGATATGCGGCTACGCATCGTCGCTGTCGGAAGCGAAGCGATGGTGGGAAGAGAAGAAATGTTTCGCTGTGATTTACATCCCCGCCGACTATTCGCAGAAGGTGGGGCGCGGCGAGCAGGGACTTATCCAGTTCTACTCCGATATGGGGCTGCTTCTGCGCTACCGCACGATGCTGTCGGCTATGACCGAACTGCAGATGGCCACCGACACCGACCTGCGCACCGAAGCCATGAATATGGCCGGTATCCCGTCGTCGGCCACGGCATCTGTCCAGACCCAGGCCTTCTTCCTCGGCGACCCTCAGCAGGGGTTCGCATCGTTTATCCTGCCGGGTATTCTGGTGCTGATACTCCAGCAGAGCATCATGCTGGGTGTGCTCATGCTGCGCGGCTCGTCGAAAGACCGGCGGCGCCTCCATGGCGGCATCGATCCGCTCGATACCGAAGGCCCCGCTTCGGCCAAGGTGGTGGGCCGTACGCTTTGTTACACAGTATTTTACCTTCCGACGGCGCTGTATGTGCTTCATTTCGTGCCTGAATTTTTCGCCTTCCCGCATATCGGGCATATCGCCGACTATTTCCTGTTTATACTGCCGCTTCTGATAGCCTCTGCGCTGCTTGGGCAGGCTGTACAGTTCCTGGCCTCCGAGCGCGAGAGCGCTTTCATAGTGGTGGTGTTCACCTCCGTGGCTTTCCTGTTCCTGTCGGGGCTGACATGGCCGCGCTACGCCATGAATCAGCTGTGGCTCTGGCTGGGCAACCTCGTGCCGGCCACATGGGGCGTCAACGGATTCGTAGCTATCAACAACAACGGCTCGACTCTGGCGCTCCAGCAGACCAACTATCTGGCGCTGTGGGTGCTGGTAGCTGTCTATTTCGTGTGCGCAGTGTTGGCAGAGCGCCATGCCGAGCGCACACCCGTAAAACCGCTTTATGCATGACCACTGACGAACGCTATATGCTTCAGGCTCTGGCCGAAGCCCGACGCGCGGCCGATGCGGGAGAGATTCCCGTGGGCGCCGTCATCGTATGCGACAACACGATAGTAGGCCGCGGCCACAACCTGACAGAGACGCTCAACGATGTGACCGCCCACGCCGAAATGCAGGCCATCACCGCCGCTGCCGAGACCCTTGGCGGCAAATATCTCAGGGACTGCACGCTGTATGTCACCCTCGAACCGTGTCTGATGTGTGCCGGAGCCATCGGCTGGGCGCAGATACCGCGCATAGTGATAGGTGCCTCCGACCCCAAGCGCGGCTATACATCGTTTATCGCGAGGCCGGAGGGAGGCGCTTCCGGGGCTACGCCCTTCCATCCGAAGGCCACTGTCACCACCGGGGTGCTTGCCGACGAATGCCTCGAACTTCTGCGCTCCTTCTTTCAGGCCCGGCGGTAACGAATTCGGGTGAACGGTACCCGAAGTTTCGTATCCGCAAAAAAATCATTAAATTCCTATTAAAGATTTGTAAATTTGAGAAAAAGGCCGTACTTTCGTTGTTGAAACAATACCATGAAGTATTAATCCAACAGAACGGCCGGATAGCTGCTGTAGAATATGATTCTGCAGCATAAAATGTATATACCAACCCCACATCCGGCGCCCGGCATCGGGCAGCGCGCCTGCGGCAGGTGCGAAAAATATTTTGCGGGCCAACACGGGCAGAGAGCTGCCCGGCCGATACTCTCCCCGACCCGACGGACAACCTGAAAATTAAACTAACAGCATACAAATCCTAACACATGAGTTACCTAAAGTTTGATAAGAACCTCATGATAAACCTCGAGCAGTCGCTCCCCAAGGAGATGCTGCGCACAAATCAGGCAGGCGCTTATCATTGTACCACAGTAGTGGGTTGCAACACCCGCAAGCAGCATGGCCTGCTGGTGGTTCCGCTTGGCGACGAGCAGTATAACCCCCACGTGCTCCTGTCGTCGCTCGACGAGACCGTGATTCAGCATGGCGCTGCCTTCAATCTGGGTCTGCACCGCTATCAGGGCGGCGTATACAGCCCTAACGGACACAAATACATCCGCGAGTTCAACTGCGAGAGCGTGCCTTGCACCACGTATCGCGTAGGCGGCGTAATCCTGACGAAGGAGACCATCTTTATCTCCAAGGAAAACCGCCTTCTGATTCGCTATACTATGGTCGACGCCCATTCGGCAACCACCCTGCAGTTCCGTCCGTTCCTCGCCTTCCGCGAGAGCAATGCGCTGTGTGTGGCCAACGACAAGATCAACACCACGATGGAGCCTATCCCCAACGGAGTGGCCTGCTGCCTCTACGAGGGTTATCCCAAGCTCTATATGCAGCTGACGCGCAAGCCCGAATGGATCGACAATCCCAACTGGTATAAGAACATCGAATACGTCAAGGATATGGAGCGCGGAGTGCCCTACACCGAAGATCTATGGGTGCCCGGCTACTTCCAGGTCAATATCCGCAAGGGGGAATCAATCATCTTCTCGGCCGGACTCAGCGAAGTGTCGACGCGCTCGCTCGCCAAGATGTATGAAAACGAAATCGCCTCGCGCACGGCGCGCACCAGTTTCTTCAACTGTCTGAAGAATTCGGCCAAGCAGCTCTATCTGATGAAGGGCGACCGCGAATTCATGCTTTCGGGCTATCCCTGGGGCACCATCCTGGCGCGCAACACCTTCATGTCGCTTCCGGGCAACACCATCGCCATCGACCATCGCGGCGACTTCGAGCATATAATGGGCACGGCCGTCATGGCTCTGAACCGCTATATGACCGACGGGTACATCTCGAAGACCATCCACGGCATCGACCTGCCCGACATCCCCATGTGGGCTATCTGGGCCATTCAGCAATATGCCAAGAATTACGGCCGCGAAGCCGCAGCCGAGCGCTACTCGCAGGTGGTCACCGACCTGATCGACTTCGTGCTCTCAGGGCGCCATCCGCGCCTCTATCCCGAAGAGAACGGCCTGCTCTCCACCGACGGCTCGCAGACGCCTGCCTCATGGATGAACTCGATGTGGGACGGACACCCCGTAATCCCGCGCTCGGGCTTGCTGGTAGAGCTTAACGCCCTGTGGTACAACGCTCTGCTCTTCGGCGCCGACCTGGTGGAAGGCAACGAAGCGCTCGCCGAGCGCCGCAACGCATGGCTCGACACCGCCATCAAGATGAAGCAGCCCTTCATCGACACATTCCTCAACGACTACGGCTACCTGTACGACTACGTCAACGGCACTTACGCCGACCCGTCGGTGCGCCCCAACATGGCCATCGCCATCGGCCTGGACTACTCGCCGCTTGACCGCCGCCAGCGCAAATGCGTGCTCGATGTGGTCACCCGCGAGCTGCTCACCCCCAAGGGGCTGCGCACACTCTCGCCGAAGAGCTACGGCTACCGCCCGTTCTACTTAGGTTCGCCCTACGACCGCGAGATAGCCATGCACAACGGCCCGGCGCGTCCGTGGCTTATGGGCTTCTACGCCGACGCCTACCTGAAGGTGTTCGGACGCTCGGGCGTAAGCTATATCGACCGCATGCTCATCGGCTTCGAAGAGGAGATGAGCCAGGGCTGCATCGGCTCGCTAAGCCAGCTCTACGACGGTAACCCGCCCTTCGCCGGCCGAGGCGCCATCTCACATGCCACCAATATCGCCGAGGTGCTCCGAACGATCCGCACCCTGCGCCGTTTTGAATCTTAAATCCTTCCAAAACCAATGAAAGCACTTATGTTCGGGTGGGAGTTCCCACCTCATATCCTCGGCGGATTAGGAACTGCAAGCTACGGCCTCACAAAAGGGATGTGGGAATGTGGCGACATGGATATTACCTTCGTGATCCCCAAACCCTGGGGCGACGAAGACCGCGAATTCGCCCATATCATCGGCTGCTCGCAGGTGCCCGTGGCCTGGCGTGATGTCAACCGCGATTATGTCGAGAGCCGCATCGGCAAGGTGATGGATCCCGACCTCTACTACCGTCTGCGCGAAAATATCTACGCCGATTTCAACTATATGCGCCTCAACGATCTGGGCTGCATCGAATTTTCAGGCAAATATCCCGACAACCTCCTGGAGGAAATCAACAATTACTCGATTGTGGCCGGTGTGATAGCCCGCACGGTCGACTGCGACATCATCCACTCCCACGACTGGCTCACCTACCCGGCCGGCATACATGCCAAGCAGGTGACGGGCAAGCCGCTGGTGATCCATGTGCATGCCACTGACTACGACCGCTCGCGCGGCAACGTGAACCCTACCGTGTTCAGCATCGAGCGCGACGGTATGCTTCACGCTGACCATATCATCACCGTGTCGAACCTCACGCGCCAGACTGTGATCGAGAAATACGGCATCGACCCGGCCAAGGTCACTACGGTACATAACGCTGTGGTGCCTCTGAGCGAGGAGCTGCTTAACGTTCAGGTGAAGAAACCCAAGGAGAAGGTGGTCACCTTCCTTGGCCGTATCACTATGCAGAAAGGTCCGGAATATTTCGTCGAGGCTGCCGCCAAAGTGCTCAAACTCGACCATAACGTACGCTTCGTGATGGCCGGTTCGGGCGATATGATGAATAAGATGATCAATCTTGTGGCTGAGCGCGGCATCGCCGACCGCTTCCATTTCCCCGGTTTCCAGAAGGGGAAACAGGTGTACGAGATGCTCAAAGCCAGCGACGTCTACATCATGCCCTCCGTGTCGGAGCCTTTCGGCATCTCACCCCTGGAGGCCATGCAGATGGGTGTGCCATCGATTATCTCTAAGCAGAGCGGCTGCGCCGAAATCCTTACCAATGTAATCAAGACCGACTACTGGGACATCGACGCCATGGCCGACGCCATCTATGCCATCACCACGTATCCGGCTATGTATGAGCAGCTTCGCGCCGATGGTCTGGCCGAAGTGAACCAGATCACCTGGGACAAAGCCGGCAAGAAAGTGATCGACATCTACCATAAGGTGCTCGGCTGGTAATCCGCTTCATAATCGGAAATACGACTTTTTAATCAGCTATCCGACTGCCAATTCATTAAATCAGTAACCAAAAAACCACAACCATATCACGATGAAATCCATCTGCTTTTATTTCCAGGTTCATCAGCCGTTCCGCCTGAAACGCTATCGCTTTTTCGATATCGGTAACGACCATTACTACTACGACGATTTCGCCAACGACGATATTATCACCCGCATAGCCCAGCGCAGCTATATCCCTGCCGCCCAGAGCCTCCTGAAGATGATTGAGGACACCAAGGGCGCCTTCCGCTGCGCTATCTCCATCACGGGCGTAGCCCTGGAGCAGTGTGAGCAGTATGTGCCCGAGTTTATCGACCTTCTCAAGAAGCTGTCCGATACAGGCAAGGTGGAATTCCTTGCCGAAACCTACGACCATTCGCTGGCTTCGCTTGCTGACCCTGAGGAATTTGCCATTCAGGTAAAGCTCCATTCCGACAAGATTTATGAGCTTTTCGGACAGAAACCCAAAGTGTTCCGCAACAGCGAGCTGATCTACAGCGACGAGCTGGCTCCGCAGCTTACCGCCATGGGCTTCAAGGGGTGCATCACCGAAGGCGCCAAGCATATCCTCGGCTGGAAGAGCCCCAACTACGTTTACTCGGCTGCTTCGTCGCCTAAGCTTAAGCTGCTGCTTAAGAACGATAAGCTCTCCGACGATATCACCATGCGTTTCTCCGACTCTTCATGGAGTGAATACCCCCTGACGGCCGACAAATATATCGGCTGGATTGCCGACACTCCCCAGGAAGAGCAGGTGTTCAATCTGTTCATGAACCTTGAGACATTCGGCGAATTCCATCAGGCCAATACGGGTATCTTCCAGTTCCTGGAAGCACTGCCGCGCTTTGCCGCCGACCGTGGCATCTCGTTCATGACCCCGACTGAAGCCGTCAAGACCTTCAAGCCCGTGGCTGAGCTCTCGGTGGTTCACCCCATTTCGTGGGCTGACGAGGCACGCGACACCTCGGCATGGCTGGGCAACAAGCTCCAGAACGAAGCCTTCCAGAAGCTCTATTCCGTGGCTGAGCGTGTGCGCCTGACCGACAACCGTCAGCTCAAACAGGACTGGGGACGCCTGCAGGCTTCTGACCATTTCTTCTATATGTCGACCAAGCATTTCGCCGACGGCGCCGCCCACTCGATGTTCTCCCCCTACGATTCGCCCTACGACGCTTTCACCAACTATATGAACGTGTTGGCTGACTTCATCGTCAGGGTTGAGGAGCAATATCCTATGTCGATTGAGAATGAGGAACTTAACTCGCTGCTGACCACCATCCGCAACCAGGCCCGCGAAATCGAGACGCTCAACAAGGAGGTGGAGACCTATCGCCTCAACGAAGAGCATCTCAACGAGGAGCACCTTCTGCGCAAGGTTGCCAAAGCAGAGGCAAAACCCGCTCCCAAGGCAGAAGCCAAGCCCGCCAAGAAAGCGCCTGCCAAGAAGGCCGAGGCCAAGCCTGCTGCGAAGAAGGCACCCGCTAAAAAAGCTGCTAAGAAAGCCTAATCTGCTGTAATCCAATAAAAGTAGAGGCTGCGCCAAATGCTCATGGCGCAGCCTCTTTCTATTATTGGGGGATGAAATCTTATAAATCGTATAAATCGTATAAAATTGTAAGCCGGATGAATCCTTAGGTGGATTATCGGGCGGCGGCGAGGGCGGCGGTAATCAGTTCGGGCAGGGTGGGATGAGCGTGGATGGTGTGGAGCAGGTCGGAGGCTGTCAGGCCGTTGCTCATGGCCACGGCTACCTCCGATATGAGGTCGGAGGCGTGAGTGCCGAAGATGTGGCAGCCTAAAATCCGGTCGGTGTCGCGCTCAGTGATTATTTTGACCATTCCGTCGGCCTCGGCCATGGCGCAGGCTTTGCCGTTGGCACGATAGAACGCTTTGCCAACTTTGACCGCCGGATTTTGCTCCTCGGCCTGAGCCTGAGTGAGCCCTACCATGGCGCATTCGGGCATCGTAAACACTGCAGAGGGCACTACGCTAAGGTCGACATTCTCACCCATCACAAGCCTTGCCTGTGCCGATGCGGCATGGGCCAGCTGGCAAAGGCCGTTGCAGTCGCCTATGGCGCGTATTCCTTCTACTGACGTTCGCATCAGCGGGTCGACCACGATTCCGCGACGGCCTGTCTCTATCCCCACCTCCGGCACTCCTTCGGGTATCACGGGGCGTCGCCCTACGGCCATGAGCACTACCTCGGCTTCGGCGGTGCGCTCACGGTTTTTCTCCGTGAAATGCACGCGCTTGATTTCGCCTTCCACGGCTTCCACGCTGTCGACCCGGGAGCTGACATGGAAATCTACGCCGCGGTGCTTCATAGTGGTTCGCAGGCGTTTGGCCACCTCGGCATCCAGAGCCGGAAGGATCTCGGGGCAGAATTCCACCACAGTCACCTCCACGCCAAGCCTATGGAAAATCGAGGCGAACTCCATCCCTATCACCCCTCCGCCGATCACTATTACCGACTGCGGAAGTGCTTGCAGGTCAAGCAGTTCATTGCTCGTGACGGTCAGCTCCGCTCCGGGGATGGGGAGGATAGTAGGCTCTGAGCCCGTGGCTATCAGGATGTTGGCTGAGTTGAATCGCAGGAGCGCCCCTTCGGGTGCCGTCACCTCTACCGCGTGTAGCCGACGGCCTGATTCGTCGATACCTTCAGCCTTCACCAGTCGGGCTTCGCCGCTGACCACCGTGCAACCGCTGACCACAGCGGCCACCTGCTCGCGCAGCCCGGCAACAACGGCGTTTTTGCGCGCGGTCATGGCGGCGGCATCGACGGCAATGGTGTCAGCGCTCAGATTTACCCCCGCTTCGGAGGCACCGGCCACCATCGAGGCCACTTCGGCCGTATGGCAGAAGCATTTGGTGGGGATGCAGCCTCGGTTCAGGCATGTGCCTCCCAGCATGTCGCGCTCAATGAGCACTACGCTTTCGCCCCGGGCTGAGGCTATGGCGGCAGCCTCGTAGCCGCCCGGCCCGGCGCCGATTATAATCCAGTCGTATCTCTCTGACATACAGCTCACGGTGTTCAGTCTTTTATGTATGTAGTCTTCGGGTTAAGCGCTGCTTCGGTGTCGTCGGGATGCGAGATGGGAGTCTCATGAGGCGCCGATATCACAGCCTCGGGATTCTCGCGGGCCTCGCGGGCGATGGCATGCATCACCTCGATGAAGCGGTCGAGCGTTTCGGGGCTTTCGGTTTCGGTCGGCTCAATCATCAGCGACTCGTGGAAGAGCAGCGGGAAATAGATGGTCGGCGCATGGAATCCGTAGTCAAGCAGACGCTTGGCAACATTCAGCGTGGTCACTCCGGTGGATTTGTCCTTCAGGCCGTCGAATACGAACTCATGTTTGCATACCGTCTCAATCGGGAGCAGATAGTCGTCTTTCAGCTGCTCCTTGATGTAGTTGGCGTTGAGAGTGGCCAGCGGGCCGGCCTCCATGAGCCCTTCGCTTCCGAGAGAAAGGATATAGGCCAAGGCTCGGGCCTGAACGGCGAAGTTGCCGAGCCATGCCGACACCTGCCCCAGAGCTTTCCCGTCGCCGGTGAGCCGGAAAGTCACCTTCCCGTCCGCCGCTGTATGGCGGATCACGCGCGGATTGGGGAGGAATTGCTCCAGGCCTTTGCGCACACCGACGGGGCCGGAGCCGGGTCCGCCGCCGCCGTGGGGAGTCGAGAAGGTCTTGTGCAGGTTGATGTGCATCACGTCGAAACCCATGTCGCCCGGACGGGCCACGCCCAGCATCGGGTTGAGGTTGGCGCCGTCGTAATACATCAGCGCTCCGGCTTGGTGCACCAGGCGGGCGATTTCGGGGATATTTTTCTCGAACAGACCCAGAGTGTTGGGGTTGGTCATCATCATGGCGGCCACTGTATCGTCGAGCAGCGGACGCAGATCGTCGACATCCACCGTGCCGTCGGGGCGGCTTTTCACCTCTACCACCTCCAGACCGGCCACTGCGGCCGATGCCGGATTGGTGCCGTGGGCCGAGTCGGGCACAATCACCTTGCAGCGCTTCGTGTCGCCGCGCGACTCATGGTATGCGCGGATGGTCATCAGGCCCGTCAGCTCGCCGTGAGCGCCGGCAAACGGGTTGAGGGTGAACTCGCTCATCCCCCCGATTTCGCTCAGCGCATTCTGGAGGTTCCAGTACATCTCAAGGTTGCCCTGAGCAGCCTGACCTACAGCGGGATGCATCGAGGCGAAGCCGGGGTGCGACGCCATCTCCTCGTTGATCTTGGGGTTGTATTTCATCGTGCACGACCCCAGCGGGTAGAATCCGGTGTCGACGCCGAAATTGTTGGTCGACATGTTGTTGTAGTGGCGCACTACGGTAAGCTCGTCAGCCTCAGGCAGATCGGGCTTTTCGGAGCGGAGCAGAGAGGCGCCTAAGGCGGCAGCCTTGTCAGTGCCGTGAGCAGTGTCGCCTAAGCCGTTGTCAGGCAGGGAATAACCCTTGCGGCCCGGATGCGACAGCTCGAATATCAGTTTGTCGTAAAGTTTCTTATTCATCTCTTGTTCAGGCTTATAGGGTTATTGTCTGGCGGCTTTGTGCTCTTTCGCTATGTTGAGGTACCGGCCGTAGGCCTTGGCAAGGCGGTCGGCATCATCCTTGGTCTGCATCTCCGTGGCGGCCATCAGCAGGCAGTCGCCATCCACGGCCACACCGGCGAGGATCTTTTCCTCGCGCAGGGCATAGTCGATAAACTCCTGAGCGTCAACGTCAAGCTTGAGCAGAAATTCGTTGAGGAAAGGCTTGCCGGCATATTTCAGGCAGCAACCTCCTTCGACGGTCATCCTGTCGAGCAGGTAGAGAGCCATCTGGTGGCCCCGGTAGGCGATTTCGCGCAGGCCGTTGGCGCCGTGGAGCGCTACGTTTGCGGCCACGCAGAGCGTCATCAGCCCCTGATTCGAGCAGATGTTCGATGTAGCTTTTTCGCGGCGTATATGCTGCTCGCGGGCCTGAAGAGTCAGCACGAAGCACCGGCGACCCTCGGCGTCGGTGGTCTGGCCCACGATGCGGCCGGGCATCTTGCGCATCAGCGCTTTGGTGGCGCAGAGATAGCCCAGGTACGGGCCGCCGTAGCTCATGGGGAGGCCCAGACTCTGGGCGTCGCCGCAGGCTATATCGGCGCCCCACTCGCCGGGAGTGCGCAGCGTGGCAAGGTCGGCGGCCACGCAGTTGAGAATCAGAAGCGCCTTACGCGCGTGAACCATATCGGCCACACCTGAGAAATCTTCCACGATGCCGTAATAGTTTGGCTCGGCGAGGATTACTCCGGCCACATCGGCGTGAGCCTGCAGCATCTGCTCCAGGGCGCTAAGGTCGGTGACGCCATCCTTCTGCGGGATGGTCTCCAGAGGTACGCCGTGATAATGGGCGTAGGTATCTACCACGGCGCGCACACGCGGATTGAGCGTGGCCGACACCAGGATGCGGCGGCGTTTCTTTCCCGCAGCTATGGCCATAAGCATGGCCTCGGCTGTGGCTGTTGTGCCGTCGTACATCGAGGCGTTGGACACGTCAAGTCCGGTCAGACGCGACATAATAGTCTGGTATTCAAAGATGTATTGCAGCGTCCCTTGCGAGATTTCGGGCTGGTAGGGGGTGTAGGCCGTCAGGAATTCCGACCGTCCGGCCAGCGAGCTGACCGTGGCCGGAACGGCGTGGTCGTAGACTCCCGCTCCGGCAAAGCAAGCCTCCACGGGGGCGTTTTTGGACGCCAGAGCGTTGAAATAGCGGCGGATTTCAGTCTCGCTTTTCCCTTTGCCGAGGGCGTAGGGTGCTTTCATGCGCAGCTCTTCGGGCACATCGGCGTAGAGGTCGGCGAGCGATTCCACGCCGCATGTGGCGAGCATGCGGCGGATGTCCTGCGCGGTGTGTGGAAAATATTTGTGCATCTTCCGATGGGGTTTTAGAGATTTTCAATCGTGGGGCAGGGGTGCCCGAACGGGTTATTTCCTGATATATTCGGCATACTGAGCCTCGTCCATAAGGCTGTCGAGCTCGGCGGGATCGGCGATTTTCACCTTCACAATCCAGTTGGCCATGGCGTCGGCATTGACCAGACGCGGATTCTCTTCCAGCGCCTCGTTGATTTCAACTACTTCGCCGCTGACGGGGGCGATGAGGTCGGAGGCGGCCTTCACGCTCTCGATGGCGCCGAAATCTTCGCCGGCTTCCAGCTCGTCGCCAACTTCGGGCATGTCTACATAGACCACATTGCCGAGTTCCTTCTGGGCGTAGTCAGATACGCCGATGTAGCCGTATTCACCTTCTACTTTCACATATTCGTGAGTCTTGCTATATTTAATCATAACTTTCAGATATTTAGATGTTTGATTCTTGTTTTTTGCCGGGCGCCGCTGCGGGTGCCGGGAGGTTATTTTTTATATGATTTTTTGTAAAATTTCTTTGCCACGACCCTGCAGGGGAAGGTTTTTTTGCGGATTTTCACCTTCAGCTCGGTGTCTTTGGCGGCGCAGGAGGCGTCAACTAGAGCCATGGCCACGCTCTTGTCGGTGGAGATGGCGTGATAGCCGGTGGTGACATGACCGACGACATTATCCTCTGCGTCAAGCACTTCGTAGCCGTGACGCGGGATGGCGCGGTCGGTCAGTTCGAGGCCTACCAGTTTGCGGGCGGGGCCTTCGGCCTTCTGTCGGGCTATGGCGTCAGACCCCATGAAGGGGGCCTTTTCGAGACGGACAAACATGCTCAGACCGGCTTCCACCGGGGTGATGTCGTCGGCCAGTTCGTCGCCGTAGAGCGGCAGACCCACCTCGAAGCGCAGGGTGTCGCGGCAGCCCAGTCCGCAGGGCTGCACTCCGGCAACCATCAGCTTGTCCCACAGGGCGATGATAGTATCATCGTCGGCATACACCTCGAAGCCGTCTTCGCCGGTGTACCCCGTGCGGCTGATAAGTGCCTGCCTGCCATTGATTTCCACTTCGCGGAAGGTATAGAAGGACAGATCTTTGCAGCGGATGTCGAGCGTCTGCTCGCAGATGCGCTCGGCATCGGGGCCCTGAATGGCCAGCTCGCTTACCACCTCGCTTACCAGCTCGAGATCAACGCGATAGGGGAGTCCTGCTTCGCCGTGGAGGTCCATCATACGGTCCTCGACCCAGGCTTCATCTTTGTCGATGTTTGAGGCGTTGACTACCAGCAGATAGCGCTCGGGATTGAATTTGTAGACAAGCAGGTCGTCGACCACACCGCCATTCCCGTTGAGCATCATCCCGTAGAGGCACTGGCCGTTGGCAGCCGGGGCTACATCGTTGGTAAAGATGTAGTTGACGAACGCTGTGGCGTCTTCGCCGGTGACCAGAATCTCGCCCATGTGCGACACGTCGAACACGCCGCAGCGCTCGCGCACGGCGCGGTGTTCTTCTTCGATTCCGGCATACTGGATGGGCATGTCGAAGCCGCCGAAGGGGCTCATAAGTGCTCCCAAGGCCGTGTGGCGCCCGTGGAGGCAGGTCTGTTTGATATTCTCTTCCATATCGTGTTTTGTTTGGTTGGTCGTTGATATTATGTAGTTGCCGCCTGGCGGGCGATAAGGCTGATGAACCGGTCGGTGGTAAGGTTGGCGATATATCGCGATGTGTCGACTCCTTCAAGGGCTTTGCTGATCGCTTCGGCGGTGTGCTCTACGCCGATAAGCGGGTCGGTCAGCGGCCTGAGCGCCGGCGCAAGCGTGAAAAAGTCGCCCGACAGCTCTATGGCGGTTATCTTATTGTCTTTTAGGGAAATATCCGCGCCGATTGTGCCCACCCCTTCGAGGCGCTGATGGCCGGAGCGCTGGCGGCGGCCATAGGTCCATTCATCGCGGTAGTATTCAGCCTCCATCTGCCGAATCGTCTGAATATCAGAGGGAGAGAGGTCGAACTTTGAGTCTGTGATGGCTTCGATAGCCTTGCGCCGGAAGTCTTCGAGGCTGATGTGGAGATGCTCTCGGACGGTGGTGATGCGGCTGCGCACCGATTTCACCCCTTTGGCGTTGAGTTTGGCGGCTGAAGGGGTCAGGATACGCGTCATGGTCTCCGGATCGGCGTCGTATAGCATAGTGCCGTGGACTATGGCGCGCTGACGGCCGTCGGGGAGCCTCAGGAAGTAAAAGGCGTATCCGCTGACCTTGCGGCCGGCGATGAGGATGTCGTTGCGGCCGTTGGCCGAGGCGTCAGCTATGCCGAGGCAGCTGAGCATCGCCGCCACGCGGCCTGTAAACGCTGAAAAGGTGGTGACCACATCGTCGCAATCGGTGATGTAGCTGAACATCAGATTGTTGCCGTCGGCATATACGCATCCGCCGCCGCTCTTGCGGCGATAAAACTCTATGCCGTGGCTGCGGCAGTAGTCGATATCAAGTTCGGCTGTGGGATCCTGATTGCGCCCGAAGATTACCGTTGGCTTCACGCTCCACATCATGAAGTAGTCGCCCCGGCATTTGCGCGCAAGCCATTCTTCTGCAGCAAGATAGAACGGCAGCCGCTCTCCCTGCATCGCGGCTGACGGCCTGAACTTTCCGTCAGGCATCGCTACGGGCATCCTTACTGCGTTGATCATGGCATGGGGTTTGGATTTCCAAATTTAGTGATTCCCCGCGGCCATTCCAAATTTTTCTGCGTTTTCCTATATTGCCTATTCCTATTTTTTTCTCTAATTTTGCATCAGATGGAACAAGACTTCGATATACACAATCAAGCCTCCGACGGCGACCGTGACTACGAGCGCGCTTTGCGCCCGGGCCGCTTCGAGGCTTTCTCAGGTCAGGAAAAGGTGGTGGAGAACCTGCGCATCTTCGTGCAGGCCGCCCGCATGCGCGGCGAACCCCTCGACCATCTGCTCCTTCACGGCCCTCCCGGACTGGGGAAAACCACACTCTCGACTATTATCGCCAACGAGCTGGGCGTGGGCATCAAGATTACTTCGGGCCCGGTGCTCGACAAGCCGGGCGACCTGGCGGGTATTCTCACCTCGCTGGAGGAGAATGATGTGCTCTTCATCGATGAAATCCACCGCCTCAGCCACACCGTGGAGGAGTATCTCTACTCCGCCATGGAGGATTATCGCATTGATATTATGATAGATAAGGGACCGGGAGCACGCTCGGTGCAACTCTCGCTGTCGCCCTTCACCCTCATCGGCGCCACCACGCGCTCAGGCCTGCTTACGCCACCTCTGCGCGCACGTTTCGGCATCGACTGCCATCTGGAATATTACGACCATCCAACGCTCGAACGCATCATTCTGCGCTCCGCTTCGCTGTTAGGAGTGGAATGCAGCGCCGAGGCAGCCCACGAGATAGCGCTCCGTTCGCGCGGCACGCCGCGTATCGCCAATGCCCTGCTGCGCCGTGTGCGCGACTTCGCCCAGGTGAAAGGTTCGGGCCGGATTGACCCGGAGATAGCCCGCTACGCCCTTGAAGCGCTCAATATCGACCGCTACGGCCTCAACGACATCGACAATAAACTGCTGCGCACCATTATCACCAAATTTCGCGGCGGCCCCGTGGGCCTCTCCACCATCGCCACGGCCATGGGCGAGGATCCCGGCACCATCGAGGACGTCTATGAGCCGTTCCTCATCAAAGAAGGCTTCCTCAAGCGCACACCGCGCGGCCGCGAAGTGACCGAGCTGGCATGGTCGCACCTCAACATCGACCTCCCCACCCTCGGCGGCCTCTTCGCCTGACCCCAAGCTCCCAACCACTCTAAGCCTTTTCTGGATTAGAGGGAGAGGGCGACGAAGAATTCGAAGTTGCGGCCGGGCATGGGGCGCGAGAGCACTGTCACATAGTCCTCGTTGAAGAGATTGTTGACCGTCAGCTTAAACTGGAGGGTCAGGGGATGCGTTGTGGCCGGGAAGCGGCTGAATGTCAGAGATTTCTCAAGCGAAAGGTTGCTCATCAGGTAGGTGGGAAGATGGCCTGTGAGCGTGTAGTCGTTGCTCGACATGGTGAATCGCTCGGAATAGTAGCACCAATGGTACACCAGCGCCCAGCGTTTCCAGCTCAGGCGCCCTGCCACTGTGGCGGAATGACGCGGCACGTAGGGGAGCTGCCGTCCCACCGACTGGTCGGCCGGCGACATCTTCTCGCCGCGGTTGACCGATGGGGTCCACGAATATGTGCCGTCGAGCCGCAGATGCCAGTCGCGTGCCACCGGAACGCCTGCATTTGCTTTCAGTTCAACGCCATAGGCATGTACCCGCTTCACATTGCGCGGCGAATAGAACCCTTTGGTGGTCGGCAGCCAGATTATCCAGTCGTCGATGGTGGAGTCGAACCATGTGGACGATCCGCCTGCTTCCACTCCTCCGGCGCGTCCCCATTGCGCCGACAGGCCGCAGTCGTAGCTTATCCCGTGTTCGGGCCGCAGATCCGGGTTGCCTCCGGGGAGGAAATACAGGTCGTTGAGCGACGGAAACCGGTAGTTGCGGCTCACGGAGGCGTTGACCCGCAGATTCAGTTTCGGCCAGAGAATCCCGTCGACAAACAGGGCCGGTATCACCGGTGCCCAGCGCTGTCCGTAGCAGTCTTCGCGCACTACCATCGACACGCCCAGCCTGTCGATGGGTTGCCATCGCGCTGTCAGTGAGCCTGACAGCTCCAGACGCTTGCGGTCGTAGCCTACTATGGCACGGTCGCCGTCGGTGAGAATCACATTCTTATCCTCCGAGCGCACCATATGCTGATGAGCCGACAGCGAGGCGGTAAAAAGCAGGCGTCGCGTGGGGCTGTATTCCCCCTCGGCCAGGCCGTAGTAGGTGTTGATTTTCGAGCGTGAGCGCGTCATGGCGGCCCAGGTGCCCGGAGTGGTCTCGCGGTTGTAGTCATAGGCCATGTTGGTGTGGATATATCCGGCTTTCAGTTCGGTCTTCCACGCGGTGCGGTTGTGGTCCCAAGAGACCACGGTGCGCAGCGTCGTCTCGCGCTGGCGGTTTTCAAATTCGCGGTCATCGCCGTAGGAGGTGGTCAGCAGCGGAAGCTCGCGGTTGGAGTGCGTCACCCACGCCGACAGCCCCAGCCGGTCGCCCTTGAGGGTGTTGTAGTATACCTCCTGCAGGGCGTTGAAATCCTTGAACGAGCCCGAGCGGTTTTTCTCCTTCGGGTGATACTGGCCTATAATCTGATGATTATCGTCGTAGATGTTGAGTTTCTTGTCGTGGTTGGTATAGGTGAAGTCGTTGGGCGACGACGAATAGGCCACTCTTGTCGACGAAGTCCAGTGGTCGTTGCCGTAGGTGACGCGCAGATACTCGTCGAAAGTGCGGAAGGAGCCGATCCCCTGGATGTATTGGGCGTGAAAGCCTTCGGCCACGTCGGGGATGGTCTGCAGGAGCACCAGTCCGCCGAGTCCGCCGCCGGTCTCGTTCACCGACGAAGTGCCGTGGAGCAGCGAGGCGCGGTCGACGAAAAATGAGGGGATGGTGGAGAAATCAGTCATGCCGAGCATGGGGTTGGAGATGCGCATCCCGTTCCAGCTCACCTGAGTGTGGCTTGGCGATGTGCCGCGGAACGATACCGTCGACAGCGTGGCGCGTCCGTAGCTCTTCACGAACACCCCGGAATTAAACGTCAGCACATCGGCCATCGACTGCGCCACGTTGTCGCGCAGCGCCGCCGAGTCAAGCTCCGTCTTTACCACTCCGATATCCTTCAGCGGCCGCCGTCCGGTCACCGTCACCATCGGAAGAGTGTGCGGTTTAGCCTGCTGCCCCTTTGGAGCAGCCTCGCTCCCTGAAGAGCCGGAGGGGAACAGTATGGCTGAGCCGATTAGCGCGGCAAGAAGTAGATGTCTCATAAACAATGGGTTAATAGTTCCAGCAGAAGGCGCCGGGGGTTACACCGACATAGAAACGGCCGATCAGCGTCCCGTCGGCTTCGTAGCGGTAGATGATCCCTTTCTGCTGATAGTCGATGGCGTCGGCCACGTAGATGTCGCCGTTGATCGGACTGACTGTCAGGCCGTAATATTTCGTGCCCTGCGATTTGATGGTGGGACGTACGGGAAGCGACTGCGCGTCGACGTTCATCGACCATACATCGTCGTTGAGCCAGTAGATACGGTCGCCGGCTCCGTTGAGCGTCAGCTCGGCGGGGGAGTCCTTGAGGGCAAAGCGGAACGTGCGCTCAATCTTCAGTGTGGCCGGATCGATGCGCATCAGACGGGCGCCCTCATAGCCGTAGGGCGAGCCCTGGTATCCGCCGTCGGTGAGCACCCACAGCTTCCCGCGGGCATCCAGCACGATTGAGTTGGGCTGAATCCCCACTTCGGCCTCGGCCACTACGCGGTCGGCGGAGGTGTCAATCTTTATAATGCGGTTCTGATAGCTCCAGCATGTGCAGATCACGTATTTACCCCAGCTTACCATCTGCTCCGTCGAGCCGCTTTCCATGGTCATGCCGGGCACCTGGATGTAGCCCGTCACCTCCATAGTCTTCGGATTGGCGATGGCTATCCGGTTGTCCCACAGCTGGGTGATATAGGCCTTTTCGTCGCTGACGAAGTGGATATACCGGGGCGAGGTGAGCCCGCGGTCGATGCGGCCGATTTCGCGGAAGTTGGTAAGATCGATGGCGAACACTACCTGAGAATTGTTGACCACAATCCATCCGCGTCCGCCGTAGGTTGTCATCGACTGCACCACGTCGCCCAGACGGAAGCCGTTGGCACGGTAGAACACCTCGTTCTCCACCGCCGCTTCCCCGGGGTTGTAGTAGCTCAGAGTTCCGTTGCTGTACTGGAAGTTCCCTTCGTTGCAGATGAACAGGCCACCCTGCGAGGCGTCGAAGGCCTCTTCGTCGGTATCATCACGATGCATGCACCCGCCGAGCGTGAGCCCGACGAGTGCCGCAGCGATGATTCTTGTGATTATTTTCATAGATTGAGGTCTTCTACCGAAGTCACTTCTGTGGAGATCTCGCCCATACCGCCCATTTTGGCGTTGACGCCGGTCTGCACCTTAATGAAGTCGATGTATTTCAGAGCTATCAGGCTGCCGTCGGCCATACGGGCGTTTGAGATGCGCATCCCGTTGCGCTGGCCCTCGCCCGAGGCGGCATCGCCCGATGAGGGGAGCACATCGCTGCCGTAGTTGTCGGCATAGCCCCACTCCATCGGAGAGCAGCTCCAGTATCTGCCGTCGTTGAATGTGCGGTCGCGCAGGCGCGTGCCGCGGCGGGTCATGCTCTCCATGTCGATCCATGCAGGCCAGTAGCTCGGCTGCGGATGCACGAAGCTCAGATAGTCCACCTGTCCGCTTTCTCCCTGACTGTCGGTCCAGAGCACATTCATTCCCGAACCCGTGGGGCGATAGTAGGTTACCGCATAGTCGCGCAGCGTAGTGGGCTGATCGTCCTCGCTGCCGCGCAGCTCATACCATTCGTCGTCGGGGAGGCCGTTGCCGTTTACGTCCTGGCTTACCCATACGATGCCGGCCTCATTCGATCCTCTGCGCGACACTGTGCTCTCGAAGGCGTTGCCGCCCACGGCAAAGTCGTATTGCGTTGCCCCTGAGGCCTGTATACTGTGGTCAAACCCTACGGTGACAGTGCCTCCGTAGGCTCCGAGCGATACGAAATAGCCGTTGTCAAGCCTGTCGAGCGCCCATGCGCAGGCGTCGGCCATGGTCAGAATCGGTGCGGTCATCCCGCCGAAATTGGTATCGTTGATAAATTGGCCCGGAGCCGGAGCGTATTCGAACACTGCCGTACACTTGGCCTTGGAGCTGCCTGTGGCGGCGCGGTAGCGCTGATCTTCGGAAGAATCCACGCATACCACTTTGACAGATGCCGATGCCGTCCCGGAGGCCGAGCTGTCTGTAGCTGTGACGGCTACGATATGCTGTCCCGGCTCTGAGGGGGTAAATACGAAGGTCTGGCCATCGGCCGATACTGCTTTGCCGTCGACCGTCCAGGCGAAGGCAGGATCGGTAAGCCCCGACATCCACGGCTTCAGCACTACGGGGCGTCCCGGGAAGGTGTAGCGCGTGGTCGACGGGGCGGTCAGCGACTGCGACGGAAAGTTCAGCTCATAGGGAAGATGCTCAACGACGTGTATGTCGAACTGGCGGCTGTCGGTGCCGTCGGAGTTGCGCGTATCGATTTCCACTTTGTAGGTTCCGACTGCTGTGGCCTCGAAGGTCATGCTCGTCGAGGTGGATACCTCTTGGCCGTCGACGCTCCAGAGGATGCCGAAATCGGCCGATTCGGAGTTGGCTACTTCGGCCACGATGGTGTAAGTGGTACCCACGGCCAGAGTAAGCCCGTCGGCGGGAATGGCCAGCGTAATGGTCGGCAGGCCGGTCTGCTCGGGCTTCTCTTCGGCGGCAGCGTCGATGTAATCCCCTTCGTTACAGGAAGAGATAGTCGCGCCGGCCAGAATGGCCGATGCGACTAAGGCAGAAAACTTGAAAAATAACTTCATTTTACGATTTTGATGCGGGCATTACCCGAGCGCACCACGTAGATGCCGTTTTCGAGCGATGCCAGGTTGAGGATCTGCTCCTCCGTCGAAGCAACCATCTGACCCTGAGTATTGTATACGGCGGTGAAATCGCCCTTGGAGGTCAGAGTGGAGCTTGCGCGGTCGTAGCGCAGGTATGCGGTGCCGTCGGCCACGGGGTTAGCCACGCCGCCGGTTGCTGTTTTGGCTATGATTTTGTCGAGGCAGAAATATGCCGGAGTGTTCATGCCGTATGCGCCAGTATCGGTGGAGGTCATCGAGAACCATACGGTATTGACAGCGCCCAGAGAGCTGAGGTCCACATATTTCCAGCCGCGGTTGATGGTCAGGTCGCCGTTGGTGTACGATGCGAGCTCTACTTCGATGGTTTTCTCTGAGTCGTCGTCGGCGATGCCATGGATGATGAGGGTGAATTTGTCGCCGTTGGTGAAGGCGCGCGAGAACGAGTTGCCGAACTCCAGATTGAAGTAGGAGTAGCTGTTGAGGTTTACGTAGCAGCCTACAAGTTCATGAGCCAGACCGTCGCTGAAGAGAAATTCAGCCGGATGTTCTGCCATATATGCCGATGCGTAGGCCACAAGGTAGGGCACCTCGGCGCTGGTGACGGGAGCACCGTACTGGTCGACTTTTACTTTGCCGTTTTCAAGCACGATGCCACCCTTGGCCATATTGCTGAAATGATACGTCTTTGTATCTTCCTTGTAGCTGTTGTCGGCCGAGTTGGAGGCCGTGAAGCCCCACCATGTATTGTAATCGCTCATGGAGCTATGTATGAAGCAGAAAATCTGCGAGTCGATGGTGGCCTCGTCGTCGTTGTATGTGCCGGTCCAGGCGCCGTTGGTTGCGTCGAAAGTCAGTTCGGTCATCGACTTGGTCAGGTCGAGAGTCACTGTCTCGTCTTCAGCCATTGCTGTGGTTGCAGCCATCAGAGCTGCGGCAAGAATGTAGAATTTTTTCATAGAGAAATATGTTTGGTTGTTTGTGTCAGGCGTCCGGTAGCCGTTGAGGTCAGATTCCGGGTTGGTTTGTCGGGACGCTCCGAAAAATAAAACATCCCGTCTTTATCGTTGACAATCAGTCGATAAAAGCGGGATTGGCATCATCATCAGCGTGTACCCTGTCAGCTTTAAGCCCCTTGACGGTGCTCATACTTAAGGGCGGCGATATGCCGTCAGCATATTTCTCTTCCGGCGGCGCGGACCGTCCGGAGGGTGCCATGCCTATAGTCCCGCAGGCATCGTGGTCGATTATCGGCTGTCGCAGCAAGGTTTTCTGACTCGTTTCTGACCTTATCGGCGCCTTCTCGCCCACCGCGGGGCAATGGCTTAATTGATGCCGATGGTCGGTATGAAACTTACAGCAGCGGGTACTGTCCGGGATTCTCACCCGGTTCCCTTTTCTGCGACATCGCAAAGTTAGCTATTCTCCCTCATACCTCCAAATAAATTTTACCGACATCCATATTCCGAATTTTTTGCACCGGCTCTTATTCCGGTTCGTCGGGGCCTTTGAGCAGAGTGGCGGAGAGCCCTTTGCTCTTTTTCTGAGCCTGGGCGCCGAGGCCTATGAGCTTGTGACATGTGGTGTTGATGCTCTGGCCGCCTTCGGTGATCTTGTCGAGCCCCTTGTCGTAGGCTGCACGGGCCGACTCCAGAGCTTTCCCTACTTCGCCGTAACGGTCCATAAACGCTCCCACACGGTCGAGCATTTCGCCGGCCAGACGGTATACCTGCTCATGGTTCTCGGCCTGAGCCTGCTGTCGCCAGTTGAGGTCGATAATCTTCAGGGCGGCGTAAAGAGTCTGCTCATCAGCGATATACACCTTCTTCTCCATCGCTTCGCGCCAGAGTGTCGGGTCGGCTTCGGTGGCCAGATATAGCGCCTGAGTGATAGGCACAAACATTATCACATAGTCAATCGAACCCTTGAGATATTTCGAATAGTCTTTGGCCGCGAGTTTCTTCACCTGACCTTTCAGGCTGTTGAGGTGGTCTTTGAGGGCACGGTCGCGCTCCTCTTTGGTCGTGGCCTGAGTGTAGCTGTAAAATGCTGTCAGGGAAACTTTTGCATCGATAATCACGTGATGGCTCTTATCAATGTGGAGTATCACGTCGGGCTGCAGCCCGGTACCGTCGTCGCCCGCGATGCGCTCACCGTCTTCACGGATAAAACATTGGGTCTCAAAGTTGATCCCCTCTTTAAGTCCGCTTGACTGGAGCAATTCCGACAGTATCCGTTCGCCGAAGTGGCCCTGCACCTTGGCCCCGAGATTCAGTGCGTTGGCCAGGCGGTCGGCGCTGTCTTTGGCGGCCTGGCTCTGGCGGATGATGCTCTCGATGCCGGCCTTCATTTCGCCGTTGAAGCCGGTGGCCTTCTCGGTATTGTCCTGTACGGTCTTCTGCATGCGCTCCAGATTTTCCTGCAGAGGCTGCATAATCCGGTTGAGCGACTCCTGACTGGAGGTGGAAAATTCCTTCTGACGCTGGTCGAGCAGTTCGCGGGTAGTGTTGGTAACTTCCTGGCGCATAGTGGCTATGGTCTCGGCAAACTTCTCATTCAAAGCCTTGACGGCCTGAGAGTGGCGCTGCTCCTGAGCCTCTACTTCCTGAATATGACGCTTTTCCAGAGCTTCGCGCAGGCTTTCAGCCGTGGCCTCGGTCTGCTTCAGAAGCGTCTCGTAATGCTCGCGCTCCTCCTGACGCGCAGCCTCTTTGGCGTGCTCGATGTCGTCGGCTGCCTTCTGGCGCAGCTTTTCGGCCTCATCGGCAGCCTGCCGGCGCAGACGCTCGGCTTCGGCCTGAGCCTGAGTCTGCAAGTCGGCCAATGCCAATTCGGCTTTAGCGCGCTCAGCTTCAGCTGATTCCAGCTTTACCCGGGCCGCTTCCGCCGCCTTTTCAAGCTCCGTCTCTTTCCCTTTGACGCCCAGCGTCCTGATGAGCCAACCCATCAGAGCTCCGGCCGCCAGCGCCACCAATATCAATACCAAGACCATTGCGTTCATATCGTTACTCCTTAAAATCAGTTGGTTCTTTCTCTTGCCTCCCCGGGCATGTTGCTTTTACAAAATTACGAAATTTTCACCCTGTTGTCAAGACTTTTCTTCTTTTCCCGGGCCCTTGAAGCCGGATTTCACCTGCCCGTGCCGTTCTTTTTCGTCTGAAAATTGCTTAACTTTGCCCTCGCTTTGGCGGAAGGCCAATTTGACTTAGATCTATATAATCCCATGATTTACCGCGAGTTAGGTAATACCGGGCTGAAAATCTCAGCTTTGAGCTTCGGAGCGTCGTCGCTTGGAGGCGTATTCCATTCTGTATTTCCGCCAGAAGGGCATCGGCATAATCAACGCTTCGCCGCTCTCCATGGGGCTGCTTTCCACCCGCGGTGTCCCCGACTGGCATCCGGCTCCGCGGCCTCTGGTCGAGGCCTGCGCCCGTGCCGCCGGATTCTGCGCCCGCGAAGGGTATCCGATTGAGAAGCTGGCAATGCAGTATTGCCCAACGATTTCGCAGCTGTAATCCGCTATCTGCGCCGCGGCTCATGCCCTGTTGATGCTCTGATATCCAAAGAAATAGCTCCTGAAGAGGCACAGCAGGCTCTTGCTGACTGGAATGCAGCCCCGGGACGAGTATTCCGCATCCTCGCCAAATTCTAACGGCCGGAATTCTAACGGCCGGAAATTAAAAGTGACGGGCCGCCCCCGGGAGATGGCCCTTACCGGGCGGCGCGGGTGTTGATGCGCTTGCCGTTCTCATCGTAGAGGTATGTCCAGCTTCCGTCGCGCTCAATTTGGGAAATGCATTTGCCGGAGGCTGTCTGCAGCCCTCCGATGACCATTGCGGCAGCTATGGTTGCGGCTAAAAATGTGCGTTTCATTAATTTTGCTCCGCGATGCCTCCTACCATCTTCAGGAACGAGGCGGGTACCGGGGTCTCGAATTCCATCAGCTTGCGCGTGATGGGGTGGATGAATACCAGAGTGCGGGCATGCAGGGCCAGACGGTGGATAGGCGAGGTCTTGGCTCCGTAGCGGCGGTCGCCGGCGATGGGATGCTTCAGATCCGACATGTGGACGCGGATCTGATTTTTGCGTCCGGTCTCCAGCTCGACTTCGGCCAGAGTGTAGCCGTTGCCCGATTTCAGGGTCTTGTAGCGTGTCAGAGCCGGTTTCCCCTCTTCGGGGTTGTCGGTGGAATAGACCAGGAACTTTGAATTCTCGGCCAGGTAGCCGCGCACTTCGCCGTCGGCGGGGTCGAGTTTCCCCTCCACCACGCAAACATACTGGCGGCGGCGCACCATATTGTTCCAGTTGTGCTGAAGTCCCTCCTTGGCGCGCATGGTCTTGGCGAACACCATCAGGCCGGTGGTGTGCTGGTCCAGACGGTGAACCACGAAAATCTTGTTTCTCGGGTCTTTATCTTTTACGTACTCGCGCAGAATGCTGTAAGCCGTGCCATCCTTGACGGTGTCGTTGCCGACCGACAGCAGTCCGTAACCCTTGTTGACCACCAGCAGGTCGTCATCTTCATACACCAGCTGCAGCCGCCGGTTGTAGAACTGCACGAACGGACGCGTAAAGTTGACCTTCACCTCCTGCCCGGGCTCCAGCGCCTTGTCAAACTGATGCTCCACCTTTCCGCCGGCCATCACCTGACCATATTTAAGCATCTGTTTTACAGCCGTGCGCTTGCGGTCCTTCATTTTTTCCTGAAGGAATTCCAGCAGCGGAGCCGGTTGCTCCACGGTGAATGTCGTCACTGCGTCGGGGCGCAGCGGAGCGCGTTCGGCTCCGGGTTTGAGGGTTTTGCGGGTAGGTCTCATTTCTTCTTTTTGGCGCGCGGGCGTGCGGGCTTGGCGTCCTGTTTGGCGATGATTTCGCGACATTCCTCCAGAGTTAAAGCCTCGGGGTCGGCCACGGTGCGCGGTATCTTGTAGTTGGTCGAATTGTGGCGGATGTATTTGCCGTAGCGGCCGTTGAGAATCTCAATGGTGGCATCTTCGGGGAAGCTCTTTACCAGGCGGTTGGCTTCCTGCTGGCGCTTGGCGTCAATCAGGGTGATTGCCTCCTCGAGTGTGATGAATTCGGGCGAGTAGGCGGCGGGAATCGATACGAATTTGCCGTCGTGCTTCACGTAGGGCCCGAAGCGGCCTATGGCCACGGTCACGGGCTTATCCTCGTAGTCGCCGATGTTGCGCGGGAAGGCAAACAGCGCCAGCGCTTCCTCCAGGGTGATGGTGCCCACCGACTGACCTTTCAGCAGTGAGGCAAACTGAGGCTTCTCCTCCCCCTCGCCGTCGCCGAGCTGAATCATCGGGCCGAAGCGGCCGATCTTCACCGAGACGGGCTTGCCCGTGGCGGGGTCGGTGCCGAGCATGCGCTCGCCCACGCGGTGCTCCGTGTGGGTGTTGGCTGCGCGTTCCACTTCGGGGTGGAAGTCGGTATAGAACGATTTCACCTCGCGGCTCCAGGGGAGCTTGCCGTTGGCAATCTCATCGAATTTTTCTTCGATCTGGGCGGTGAAATTATAGTCGAGGATGTCGGGGAAATTGGTGGTGAGATATGCGTTGACCACCTCGCCGATGTCGGTAGGTACGAGTTTGCCGCGTGTGGCGTCGACTTTCTCAGAGCGTGTGGCTTCGGTGATTTTCCCGTGTTTAAGAGTCAGCACCGTGAAGTCGCGCTGCACTCCGTCGCTCTCGCCGCGGGCTATGTATTCTCTCTGCTGGATGGTCGAGACGATCGAGGCATACGTGGCAGGGCGCCCGATGCCGATCTCCTCCATCTTCTTGACCAGCAGGGGCTCGGTGTAGCGCGAGGGATGCTTGGTGAAGCGCTGGGTAGCGGTCATGGTGTCGAGTTTGAGCGCCATCCCCTCCTTTACGGCGGGGAGCAGGCCCTGCAGCTCGTCGTCGCCCTCCTCGTCTTTCCCTTCGAGGTATACGCGCAGGAAGCCGTCGAATTTCACTACCTCACCCGTGGCGCTGAAGTGGGCGCCCTGTGCGGCCTCAGGCAGTTCGGCACCCTTGGCGGGATCGATAGCGATGTCGATTGTGGTCTTTTCTATTACGGCATCTGCCATCTGCGAAGCGATGGTGCGCTTCCAGATGAGATTGTATAGCTTCTGTTCCTGAGCCGTGCCCGAGATGGTGGATTTCTCCATGTATGTGGGGCGGATGGCCTCGTGAGCCTCCTGAGCGCCTTTCGATTTTGTCTGGTAATGGCGGATGGCCACATACTGGCTCCCCATGGTGCCTTCGATTTCCTTCTTGATGGCGTCGAGGGCGAAGTTGGAGAGATTGACCGAGTCGGTACGCATATAAGATATGTGACCGGCCTCGTACAGGCGCTGAGCCACATTCATGGTCTGGTTGACGGTGAAGCCGAGCTTGCGTCCGGCCTCCTGCTGGAGGGTCGAGGTGGTGAATGGCGGCGCGGGGCTCTTCTTTACCGGGCGAACGTTGACGCTCGCCACGGTGTAGGCGGCTCCGGAGGCCATGCTCAGGTATTGTCCGGCCTGCTCTTTGTCGGCAAGGCGGCGCGACAGCTCGGCGCGGAGCTGTTCGCCCGTGGCAAGCTCAAAGTCGGCGTTGATGCGGTAGAAGGCCTCGCTCTTGAAATTGCGGATCTCCTCTTCGCGCTCCATAATCAGACGCACGGCCACCGACTGCACTCGTCCGGCCGACAGCGCTGGCTTGATTTTCTTCCAGAGCACCGGCGACAGCTCGAAGCCCACGATGCGGTCGATCACGCGGCGGGCCTGCTGGGCATCGACCAGATTGAGGTCGATCTGACGCGGATTTTTGACCGCATTCTGCAGCGCTTCTTTCGTAATCTCCTGGAATACGATGCGCCGGGTGTTCTCGGGCTTTAGCTTCAGCACTTCGTAAAGATGCCATGCTATGGCCTCTCCCTCGCGGTCCTCATCGGTTGCGAGCCATACGGTCTGGGCCTCCTTGGCTTTCTTCTTCAGCTCGGCCACGAGTGTCTTCTTATCTTCCGACACTTCGTATTCAGGCTGAAAATCGTGGGCTATGTCGACGCCGAAGTTTTTCTTCTTCAGGTCGCGGATGTGGCCGTAGCTCGACATAACCGTGAAATCGGGACCGAGATACTGGCCCACTTTTTTCACTTTATTCGGTGACTCGACGATGACGAGGTTCTTTATCATTTTTTATCGCTCTGGTTGGTCTGGTTAATCGGGTGCAAAATTACGAATTTCTTTTGCAAAAAACTTCAAATTTCTTTAATTTTGCATTAATATGGGAAGATAGGGGTGAACCCCTTCCCGGCCGCTCAACTATGAAACAGGACAAATCAAACGCCCGGGAGGCTGCCGCCCTCCCGCTTCCGAAGGCTCAGGAGCCCCGGTCGCCGCTGCCGCAGATGGCAGAACCGGCGCTCTACCTCATCCCCGTGGGGCTGAGTGACGGAGCGCGCCTTGACCGTGTGCTCCCGGAGTATAACGCCGGCATGGTGCGTCAGGTTCGTCATTTCATAGTGGAAAACGTGCGCTCGGCCCGTCGCTTCCTCAAGAAGATGGATCCCTCGATTGTGATCGACGATCTGACGTTCACCGTGCTCGACGAGCATACCGATGCAAAGGATGTGCCCGCCATGCTTGAGCCGCTGCGCCGGGGAGAGCCCATGGGAGTCATTTCAGAGGCCGGATGCCCGGCTGTGGCCGATCCCGGAGCTGACGCTGTGGCAGTGGCTCAGCGTCTGGGGCTGAAAGTCGTGCCGCTCGTTGGCCCGTCGAGCATTCTGCTCAGCCTGATGGCGTCGGGTTTCAACGGCCAGAGCTTCGCCTTCCTGGGTTATCTCCCCGTGGAGGCAGCCCGCCGCAATGCGCGGCTGCGCGAGATGCAGCGCCGGGTCTTCAGCGAGCGTCAGACCCAGATCTTCATCGAGACTCCTTACCGCAACAACCGGCTCATCTCGGAGCTGACCCGCGCTCTGCCCGGAAATATGCTGCTGTGTGTGGCCTCCGACCTTACCGGCCCGGCGGAGCGGGTGGTCACTCGTCCGCTTTCACAATGGGCCAAGGCTCAGCTTGATTTCGACAAGACTCCGGCCATCTTCCTTTTGTTCAGTTAACCTCAACCGGCTATATACCTCCTCTTCAGCAGATTATGGCAAGATATAAAAAACGTCCCTCATTTCAGCCGGGTCTTCCCGGGCTCTTCGACGACATCGACAGCTCCTTCCGCGGGGCTGACGAGGCCTTCGAGGTTCGCCGTGCGCCCAAGGAGGAGCCATCCGGTGAAAAGCCCCGGCAGGAGCTGTGGGCCGACGGCGACGCCTTCTCGCCGCTGGAGACATCGGCCACAGTCGACCGCCTGCAGTTTATCTCGTTCGGCTCCGGCTCGTCGGGCAACTGCGCCTATCTGGGCGACGACCAGTCGGGCTTCCTGATCGATGCCGGCATCGACGACACTAAGGTGGTGGCCGAGCTGCAGCGCAACGGCATCGATATGCGCAAGGTCTCGGGCATAATCCTCACCCACGATCATTCCGACCATGTGCGCTACGTGTATAAGCTCGTGCGCAAATACCGCCACATGGAGATATTCTGCACGCCCAAGACCCTCAACGGCCTTCTGCGTCGTCACGCCATCTCCAACCGCATCAAAGACTACCACCGCGCCATTTATAAGGAGCACCCCTTCAAGCTGGGCAACTTCACGCTGCTGGCTTTCGAGGTGCAGCACGACGGCACCGACAATGCCGGATTCTACATCACCAACGGGCGGCATCACATGGTGGTAGCCACCGACCTTGGCTGCATCTCAGACCGTGCCGACTTCTATATGCGTCAGGCCAACTATCTGATGATTGAGGCCAACTACGACGAGACGATGCTCACCACCGGCCCGTATCCGGAATATCTCAAGGCCCGCATACGCAACGACAACGGACACCTCAACAATGAGGTCACCGCCTCCTATCTGGCCGGAATCCTGACTCCCAACCTGCGTCAGATATTCCTCTGTCATCTCTCCCATGAGAACAACACCCCCGAAATCGCTCTGCGCGCCGTAGAGCAGGCCCTGCTCTCCACCGGCATCACAGCCGTAGGCGACGGCTCCGGCTCACCCACCGCCCTCCTGGCCCCCGTCCAGCTCCTGGCCCTCCCGCGCTTCACCCCCACCGGCCTGATCACCCTCCGCTAACCCCCCGCCTCTAAATAAGACAGGCAATTCAACTAAGCAAAATCGTAAAGATTAAAGAGTAAATGAGTATAGGAAAGCAAAATAGGATAGCGGCTATTGACATTTTGAAATTTATTGCTGTGTTCGCAGTGATAAATTCACATATGGATATTGCGTATGGGGATTACTCTATTCTCGCCACAGGTGGCGCTATCGGAGATGCCCTTTTCTTCTTTGCCTCGGGTTTCATGCTTTTCAGAGGTCGAGAATATAGGTTTGACAATTTCATGAAGCGTCGTGTCGGCAGGATTTATCCTGCGGTTATCATTGTGGCCATTTTAAATGCGATGGTATATGGCAGCCAACAGAACATTATAGATTCTGTGATTTTCGGCGGCGGATGGTTCGTGGAATGCATTATGATATACTATACCTGTTGGTAGAATTAAATTAGCGAATACTTTATCTGCCCAATCGGACGATGATTAACGAAATTGACATATTGCAT
>ERZ808037.41-NODE-41-length-140235-cov-16.869861_pt1 | contig 140235 bp, 140 predicted proteins | sample MGYA00380190_ERZ808037 | MGnify/ENA primary metagenome ERZ808037 (study PRJEB31490, sample SAMN06133399) | mouse gut metagenome | isolation source: J9 | host: mice | place: China: Chengdu | collected 2015-05 ...
TCGCCAGCTATGAGGAGGCTAGCCTCCTCATAGCTGAATACATAAACTTCTACAATAACTATCGTATTCAAACAAAAACAAAACTGACTCCGTTTGAAAAACGAAATCAGTTTGTTGCTTAACAATTTTATTTTCTACATCAACTAGGGTCTTTTTGTACTGTCTGCACAATCTGGGGAAGTTCAATAATGCTTCGGGGTTTGTTTTTACAGTGGATGCTGATAAATATTTACATAATAAGTACAATCAATATAACAAAACATATTATAAGGATTCAAGATTTGCAGATTAATAAAAGAGTAAAGGCAGAGCGATTTTTCGCTCTGCTTTTTTCATAATAACGATGGGTTTTTCATACATATTATTGGTGATATGATGAAAAAAATAAAGCGCAGTAAAAAAGAATTTGATTACATATTCGGTAAGCCACGTCTTGAGATAGCAGGCGGTGAATGCCTTGTGGATGGATTAAAAAGTGTTGTTGAATACAGTGACACAAAAATTTCTGTCAGTCTGGGCAGTCAGATCATTGTGTTTAACGGCTTTGATTTAAAAATCAACTCCTTCACAAAGGAAGGGGCAATTATTGAGGGCAATATTACTTATATGGAGTTTTTAAGTTGATATATTTATTCAGATGGTTATTCGGATATGTTAAGTTTTATTTTAAAAACGGGTTCAGCGAGGATTTTATAACCGACTGCTTTGCACAAGGTATGGAACTGAGAGATATTGAAGATTGCGGCGAATACATAACGGCTGTGTGCAATATTAAAAATTATAAAAAACTGCACCGAATTGCATATAAGCATGGCGGTGTGGTGAAAATAATTAAGAAAAAAGGACTTCCTTTTGTTCTTTTGCCGTTGAAAAACAGATTTGGATTTTTTGTTGGTATGATTTGTTTTTGTGCAATTATTTCGTTTTTGAATGCGTTCATCTGGAATGTTGAGATCGTGGGTAACAGCAGAGTAAGTGATACTGCAATACTGTCCTATCTTGAAAACAATAATTTCAAAACAGGTGTAATGTGGGGCAGTGTTGACAGGACAGACCTATGCTGGAGAATGATGAGCGATTTTGAGGATTTTTCTTGGGTTCATATTAATAAATTCGGCACAACAGCAAGAATTGAGGTTAATGAAACAAGACGGCAGGATGCTGATGCGGATGAAGAAAAGCTGCAGGGGATAGGTGTTTTCAGACGTGAGCTGAGTACAACAGTCAGCCGTGAACAGAAGGATATTGCAATAAAGGAAATTAAGGAATATTATAGGTTGAATTTTTTCACTGCAGAAATACCCTTATATTTTAAAAGACAGACAGGTGAGCAGTCTTATGAAAGTTATAAAGCTTTAAAAATAAAAGATGTTGAGCTTCCGATTGGTTATACTAAAAGCGAAGAAAGATTTTTCAAAACAACTCCGAAAACATTGTCAGATGAAGAGCTGAAGGAGCTTGCCAAGAAAAGGCTGGGCTACCTTGAGCAAAAGGAGTTTGACGGCTTTGAAATTGTTAATCAGACAGAGCATTATGAACTGGCTGAGGATAAATGTACTATAAGCTGCTCATATATTATCAGAAGAAAATAATTTTGCCTTGCAAGGCAATACTTGTTGTGGTAAAATGTGGGTGTAAATTATTAAACATAAGGAGGTATTTCTATGCAAATGACTTTCCGTTGGTTTGGTGAAAAGCTTGATACTGTTTCACTTGACCAAATTAAGCAGATTCCGGGTGTTGTCGGTGTAGTGCCTGCTCTTCATTATCTTCCTGCGGGTGAGGCTTGGGAGATGGAGGATGTGCAGAAAATGCACGATGAAATCACTGCTGCCGGTCTTTCCATGGAATGTATAGAAAGTGTTAATGTTCACGAGGATATTAAGCTTGGACTGCCGAGTCGTGACGGATTAATAGAAAACTATAAAAAATCAATCAGAAATTTATCCAAGGTTGGAGTTAAGGTTATATGCTATAACTTTATGCCTGTTTTTGACTGGACAAGGACTGATTTATATATGCCGCTTCCTGACGGCTCTACCTGCCTTTGCTATGACGGCAAGCAGGTTGAGGGCAAGTCACCCGAGGATATGTTCAGAGAGATTGATGATAATTCAAACGGTTATGCTATGCCGGGCTGGGAAACTGAGCGTATGGGCGAAATCAAGGAGCTTTTTGAAAAATATAAGGGTATAACTGCTGATGATTTGTGGACAAACCTGAAATATTTTCTTGAGGCCATTATGCCTGTATGTGAAGAGTGCGATGTTAAAATGGCAATTCATCCCGATGATCCGCCATGGAGTATTTTTGGCTTGCCGAGAATTATTACAGGCAAGGATGCTGTTGTTAAGCTTCTTGAAATGGTACCGAGTAAGTATAACGGTATCACTCTTTGCACAGGCTCACTGGGTGCAAGTCCTAAAAATGATATGGTTGAAATTATTAAGGCAGCAGGTGACAGAATTTATTTTGCTCATCTCAGAAATGTTTCAATCAATGACCAATGGTTTAACGAAACAGCTCACGAAAGTGCAGCAGGCTCACTTGATATGTATGAGATTGTTAAGGCTCTGCAGGAGGTTGGATTTGACGGCTATATTCGTCCTGACCACGGCAGAATGATATGGGGTGAGGTTGCAAGACCGGGCTATGGTCTTTATGACAGAGCACTTGGTGTCAGCTATCTCAACGGTCTTTGGGAAGCAGTAGAAAAATCAAGAAAGGAATAAACGATATGTTTAAACATGATAATTTAAAAGGCAAGATTGCAGTAGTTACAGGCGGCGGCGGTGTTATCTGCGGTTCATTTGCAAAAACTCTGGCTAAACAGGGCTGTCGGATAGCCGTTCTTGACCTTAATGAAGCTGCAGCACAGGCTTGTGCTGATGAAATCAATGCAGACGGCGGTGAGGCTATTGCCGTGGGTTGTAACGTGTTAGAGCTTGAATCCATGCAGAAGGCTCGTGATATTATTAATGAAAAGCTTGGTACCTGTGATATTCTGCTTAACGGTGCAGGCGGCAATAATCCAAAGGGTACTACAACTAAGGATACACTTGAAAAAATTGATCTTGTGCAGAAGGATGAGAACATCAAAACCTTCTTTGACCTTGATCCTAACGGTATCAGCTTTGTATTTAATCTTAATTTCCTGGGCACATTAATTCCGACTCAGGTGTTTGCAAAGGATATGGCTGAAAAGGAAAATGGCACAATTATTATGGTAACATCTATGAATGCTTATCGTCCTTTAACAAGAATTCCTGCATACAGTGCAGCAAAGGCTGCTGTTAAGAATTTTACTGAATGGATGGCTGTTCATTTTGCTCCTCTCGGTATCCGTGTCAATGCTATTGCACCGGGCTTTTTCTCAACAAAGCAGAATGCAGCGCTGCTCTGGAATGAGGATGGAACACCGACAGAAAGAACAGGTAAGATTTTAGCTGCCACACCTATGAAGCGCTTTGGCGAGGCTGAAGAGCTTGATGGTGCTCTGTTATTCCTTTGCGACGAGGAATATTCAGGCTTTATTACAGGTGTTAATATTGCAGTTGACGGTGGTTTCAACGCTTACAGCGGTGTATAATTGCTTGGATTTATGACGGGTACAGATTTAGTAAAGAATATTGTACCCGTTGTTTTTATAAGATGAGGTGTCTTGTATGTCTAAAACTAAAAAAATAATTGTCGGCATTATTGCAGTTTTGCTGGCAGTAATTATTGCGGCAGGTGCTTACATAATGCTTGGTGTTGTTGGTCTTGAGGAAAAAAGAAGCTACGGCGAAAGTGCCGCAGTCAATGAAAATGTGAATACGAATGTTACAGTAATTGATGATAATGTTTCATATCAGAATATAAATGGTTTTGGCGCCTCTGCCTGTTGGTGGAGCCAGGATGTAGGTGCCTGGGAAAACAGTAAGGAAATTCTCTCTTATCTTTATGATAAAAATAAAGGTATAGGTCTGAATATTTACCGATATAATATCGGTGCCGGTTCAAAGGGTGATGAGCATATTCTTACTGAAAATCGCAGTACAGAATGCTTTTTAAAGCCTGACGGCAGCTATGATTTCACCGCAGATGCTGCGGCACAGAAATGTCTTGCCGAGGCAAGGGAGCTTGCAGGTGATGATTTAAGGGTTACTCTTTTTGCTAATTCTCCCCCTGTAAGTATGACAAAAAATGGTTTAGGCTATGGCTCTGCTCTAAAGGAGGATGAGCCGTGGGTGACAAATCTTGATTCTGCAAATTATCAGTCCTTTACTGATTACTGTTATAATGTGGCAGAGCATTTTGTTAATGAGGGTTATAAGGTAACAGATGTTTCACCGATTAATGAGCCTCAGTATAGTTGGGCAGCATGGTATAATGAGGATGGAACTTTCTCTGTTAATCAGGAGGGCTGTCATTATTCAAAGACCGAGGCAAGGGACTTGTACAAGGTAATGGTTGACAAATTCTCAGGCTCAGAGCTTGAAAAAAACAGCGGTGTGAAGGTGTCAATGTTTGAGTCCGGTTCAATGGAGGGTAAGGGCTCAAGCTGTGCTGCATATATGGATTGTATCCTCGGCAAGGGTCCTAAGTATGTATTTGAAAATAAGGCTTTAAGGGATTATTTTAAGAATGTAAGTATGCATTCCTATTGGTCATCAACCGAAACTAAAAAGGATGCAGCAGCTTATTTAGCTGATAAATATTCTAATTATAATATTACAGCAACCGAGTATTGTCAGATGACAAATGATGAGAATACAGGTGTGTTTGACCTCATTTCAAAAGAGGAAAACGGTACAAACGGAATGGGCATTGAATATGGTGTGGCTATGGCAAAGGTTATTGTTGATGATTTAACAATTCTTAATGCCAATGAGTGGAACTGGTGGCTCGGCTGCTCTTATGGTGTTTATCCCGACGGTCTTGTTTATATCAATGCTGATGATCATAATGATATCCGAATTTCAAAAAGATTATGGTGTCTTGGCAATTTCTCAAAGTTCATCCGTGAAGGTGCGGTGCGTATTGCCTGCAGCTCAGGTGTTGAGGGTGTGGATTGCTGTGCTTTTTATAATACGGATGATACTGTAACGGTAGTTTATGTCAATAATACGGATCATGATGCTGTAACAAGGCTTGCTGCAGAACGTGATTATTCAGTTTATACAACAAGTGATAAATATGATTTAGAAAAAACTGCCGGCGGTGCAGCAGGTGATGCTGACATTGAAATTCCTGCAATGTCAGTTGTAACAGTTAAATTTTAGAATGGAGGAAAAAGAAATGGAAAATAAACTATGTCAAAGCTGTGGTATGCCTATTATATCCAATGCGCAGTTAGGGACCAACAAAGACGGAAGTATTCATCCTGATTATTGTAAATATTGTTATGAAAACGGCGAGTTTATAGATAAGGTTTCAATGGAAGAATATATTGAAATGTGTTCTCAATATGGTGAACAGGCAGGAATGACAAATGAAGAGATGAAAGAGCATTGCACAAGATTGTTTCCGGAATTAAAGAGATGGAAATGCACCTGTACTGATGAATGTGCTTTTGGGTATAATCCAAATTGTACCTGCACAAATCCTGAATGTCATTGCAGGGAAAAATAAGTTAATCGTAAACCTATAAAGAAACAGCCTTATATTCTGCAATATGCATAGTATAAGGCTGTTTTGATTTGTTTAATATTTATTTGCACCGAGAATATGTATTCCTTTTGCAGAGTGAAAATGATAAGTGTCAAGGCTTCTCATATATGAATCATCAGTATGTGCTGATACCAACGGTGTGCCGTTTGAAAAGCCGGTTACAATCAGTGTATGGTAGTATTCAGTGCTGTTGTTGAGGCTGATGAAATCTCCGACCTCAAGCTTGCTGATAGATACTGCTGACGCAAAAGGGCCCTCGTTTTTATTGGTGAGCATAAATTTTATAAAGAATTCCGCACCTGACCAGGCGGCTGCTCTATCATCCGGTGAATTGTAATACCAACCGATATCCCTCTGATAATTCATTACATTAATGCCTGCAAAAAGGCACTGGGATGCAAAGTTTGTGCAGTCACCGCCCATTCCGTCAAAATTCATATATATGCTATTTCTTGATCTTGCCCACTGTTTTGCATATTGAAGTGCATTTTCTCTGTTATAATTTATAAAGTGCATAGTATCACATACCTTTCATTAAATTGTATTAATAAAAGGAAAAAATAGTACAGATCATAAAATAATTAAAGGACAGCTTTTGTAAGCTGTCCTTTAATTATAATAATCTGTATTCCCAACTGTCATTTTTTTTGTAATAATAAAATTCACTCAGGCTGTCATCCTCAAAAATCTTTATCATATCCTCAAAGTCCTGTGAGAGCTTATAACTGCTCAGCTCATTTCTTTTAATCCAGAATACTTCGCCCTCATTGGATGACTGCAATTTACCGCTGAACTGATTCGTTTTGCAGAATACAACCAGATACCTTGAGCCGTCTGTATTCTGCCACTGCTTCAGTCCGCAAAGCTTAGGAGATTGTATATCAAGCCCTGTTTCCTCTTTAACCTCACGGATGACAGAGTCAATGATGGATTCGCCTTCTTCAACGTGACCTCCCGGGAAAGTAACACCTGCCCAGTCGCCCGCAAGTCTGTCAAGCACAAGAATATTGTCATTGTCATCATAAACCATACATAGGTTTGTAAGCTCAATCATCTTTGCTTTGTCTGACATAGGGCATACTCCTTTTATTTTGTGTGTTCATCAAGAGTGAGGTAATATGCAGGGAGAAAATGCTCGCTGAAATATTTTACCTCGGGTAAATCGATTGCATTGATTTTGTTTTCCTGTGCGCTGAGTGCAGTTTCAAATTCAAGGTTGCCCATTCTGTGCTCCTCAATACATTTGATTAAAGCACTGATTTTATCGGCAGCCTTTACTAATGCCCAAAGTGCCTTGTCACTTTCCTCTGCTTCAAAGAAAGGACGGTAATCCTCTTTGAATTCCTCAGGGAGCATATTAAGCAGTCTTTCACCGGCAATGTGTTCAATATCCTTGTACACATTCTTTATTTCATCATTATAATATTTAACGGGTGTCGGCATATCCCCTGTGATTACCTCAGTGGTATCGTGGTAGAGTGCAAGCAGTGCTGCTCTTGAGGCATCATAGTTTTTGCCGAATTTTTTATTGCCGATGAGTGCCAGTGCGTGAGCAATGACTGCAACGCTGTGGCTGTGCTCGGCAATGTTTTCCTTTGAAGTGTTTCGCATTAAAGCCCATCTGTCAATAAGCTTCATACGGTTGACCATTGCAAAAAAGCTGCTACTCATTGTCTGCCTCCGCTTTGGCAATGTTAATACCAAGCTCGTCAAGCTGAATATCATCAATATAGCTTGGTGCACCGCTCATAAGCTCGCTTGCATTCTGCACCTTCGGGAATGCAGTAACATCACGCAGACTGTCAGCACCGCAGATAATCATTGCCAGTCGGTCAAGACCGATACCCATACCGCCGTGCGGTGGTGATGCGTAGTGGTAAGCCTCAACAAGGAATCCGAACTTAGCATCAATTTCATCCTGCTCCATACCAAGAAGCTCAAACATTTTGTTCTGAAGCTGACAATCGGTAATTCTCATTGAGCCTGATGATAACTCAGTTCCGTTTAAAACAAGGTCAAATGCCTTTGCTCTTACTTTGCCCTTATCTGTGTCAAGATATTCAATGCATTCCTCCATTGGCATCGTAAATGGATGGTGCATTGCAACCCATTCGCCTGTTTCCTCGTCCTGCTCAAAGAACGGCATTTCTGTAATCCAGAGATAATTCCATTTTCCCTCAGGGATGATTCCTAATTCCTTAGCAATCACAAGTCTTAATGAACCGAGGATTGAAAGAGCAGAGCTTGTTTTGTCACTGATAATGAATACGCAGTCGCCCTGTTCGGCACCTAATTCTTCAATAAGTGCCTGCAGCTCGCCATCCTTTAAGAATTTGTTGAAAGAACAGGTTGGCTCAGCATCAGCCCAGCGGATGTATGCAAGACCCTTTGCACCGATACCCTTTGCGTGCTCGGTGAGCTTGTCGATTTTCTTTCTTGTATATGCAGCAGCACTGTTCTTTGCAACAATTGCCTTAACTGTACCGCCGTCTGCAATTGCATTTTTGAATACAATAAAATCTGTCTTGTCAGCCCAGTCTGTTATGTCATTGATTAACATATCAAAACGTGTATCCGGTTTGTCTGAACCATATTTTTCCATAGCCTCGGCAAAGGTCATACGCGGCAGCGGCATAGGAATATCAACATTAACGGTTTCCCTCATAAGCTTAGTGATAAAGCCCTCTGCCATTTCCATAATGTCGTCGGTGTCAACAAAGCTCATTTCAAGGTCAATCTGTGTAAATTCGGGCTGTCTGTCTGCTCTTAAATCCTCATCTCTGAAGCAGCGTGCAAGCTGAATGTATCTGTCAAAGCCTGCTACCATAGTGAGCTGCTTGTAAATCTGAGGTGATTGCGGAAGAGCGTAAAACTTGCCGTTGTGAACACGTGACGGCACAACGTAGTCTCTTGCACCCTCAGGTGTGGATTTAATCATCATCGGTGTTTCAATTTCAATAAAGTCGTTGTCATAAAAATAATCCCTTGCAATTTTTGCAATCTTATGACGCATTAAAATATTCTGAGTAAGCTTTTGGTTTCTAAGGTTAAGGTAACGGTATTTCAGTGTTGTTTCGTCACCGACCTTTTCGCTGTTGACAATCTCAAAAGGCGGAGTTTCAGCCTTTGAAATGATGCGGAATTCCTTGACAATGATTTCAATGTCACCTGTGGGCAGGTCCTTGTTTTTGCTTTCTCTTTCAGCGACAGTACCAACAAGAGCAACAACATATTCACTTCTTACAGCCTGAGCCTTTGCAAAAACCGCACGGTCTGTTGTGTCATTGAAGGATAGCTGAACAATACCTGTTCTGTCCCTTAAATCAATAAAAATCAAATTGCCGAGATCACGCTGTCTTTGGCACCAGCCGAAGAGTGTAACCTCCTTGCCTGCATCCTCAATTCTCAGCTCACCGCAGTAGTTTGTTCTTTTAAGTCCTTTTATTGTTTCTGTTTCCATATGATTATTCCTCATTTCCATTTCCGAAGAGTGTGCCAAAATCAAACTCTTCGCCGTTAATTTCTAAATCAGCAAGCTGCTCGGCAAGTGAAATGTTGTAAAAGCCGTTGACAAAGGTTTCAAGCTGAATTTCCGTTTCCTCACCGGTTGACATATTTTTCAGCTTAGCGCATCCGCTTTCTACCTCGTTATCACCGATAACAAGATTGAATTTAGCTCCAAGCTTATCAGCATATTTCATCTGTGCTCTTACTGAACGCTGGTTTAAATCCATTAAGCAGCCAAAGCCTTCCGCCCTCATATCTTTAGAGATTTCAAGTGCCTTGAGCACTGCCTTGTCGCCGAGTGCAACGATAAATAAATCAGCCGACTGCGGCTCAGGGAATGGACAGTTTTGAGCCTCCATCAAAAGCATAAGTCTTTCAAGACCCATACCAAAGCCGAGTGAAGCAGTCTTCTGACCGCCAAGCTCCTCAACAAGTCCGTCATAGCGTCCGCCGCCGCAAACAGTACCCTGTGCGCCGATTGAGTCTGATACAAATTCAAATACGGTTTTTGTGTAATAGTCAAGACCTCTTACAATTTTCGGATTAATGTTGAATTCAATTCTTTGTGCCTTTAAATACTCTTGTACTTTATCGAAATGCTCCTTACATTCCTCACAAAGGTAATCAAGCATAACGGGTGCATCCTTTGCAATTTCAGAGCATACCGGGCTTTTGCAGTCCAGAATACGCATTGGGTTTCTGTCAAGTCTATCCTTGCAGGTATCACAAAGCTCATCTTTTCTTGCATTGAAATACTCTTTAAGAGCCTTATGATATTCGGCTCTGCAGGTTGGGCAGCCGATTGAATTAATCTCAAGGCTTAAGTCCTGAACCTCCAAATTGTCAAATATTGCTTTGGCAAGAGCGATAATCTCGGCATCTGCAAGCGGTGATGCACTGCCGAAGCACTCAACACCGAACTGGTGAAATTCTCTGAGTCTGCCTGCCTGCGGCTTTTCATAACGGTAGCAGGAGATGTTGTAGCAAACCTTCTGAGGAAGTGCCTCGTTACAAAGTCCGTTTTCAAGATAAGAACGAACAGCACCTGCAGTACCCTCAGGTCTTAATGTAATTGAACGTCCGCCCTTGTCATCAAAGGTGTACATCTCTTTTTGTACTACATCCGTTGTGTCGCCTACACCACGCTGAAAAAGCTCGGTGTGTTCAAAAACAGGAGTACGGATTTCTTTATATCCGAACTGTTCTGCAACACCAAGACAGGTTGCTTCAATATATTGGTTTTTGTATACATCCTTTGGAAGAACATCCTTTGTTCCTTTAATTGCTTTCGTTACTAATGCCATAAAAAGTACCTCGCTATATCAAAATCGGGTGAACAGCATCGGTTCACCCATTATCTGTTTATTTAGATGGATTATATCTGGGGTTAACAATTTCTCTCCACTCAAAATCACCGCGTTCAACACCTCTGATAAGTGCCTCGGCTGTGGCAATATTTGTTGCAAATGGGATGTTATGAACATCGCAAAGACGCAGCAAATCATTGTCGTTTGGTTCATGAGGCTTTGGTGTAAGCGGATCTCTGAAGAAAATAAGCAAATCAATTTCATTGCAGGCAATACGGCTTGCAATCTGCTGACCGCCACCTTGACTTCCACTTAAAAAGCAGTTTATTTTTAAGCCTGTTGCTTCGCTTACCAGCTTGCCTGTTGTGCCTGTTGCACAGACATCGTGACGGCAGATTATTCCACAATAAGCAATGCAGAACTGTACTAAAAGTTCTTTTTTTGCATCGTGTGCTATTAGTGCTATATTCATAGATGATACCTCCGTTACTATTAAGAATATCAATTATCATCTTAAAAATCTTGTTAATATATTAACATAAATTATAAGACTGTTCAATAATTATTTATACATCAGTATAAAATAGTTCCGACCTTCTGATTATCCTTGGCATCGGTGTTGTTCTGATACCAGTATTTGATAATTTCAGCTGTTATTTCTGCAGTTTCACTTCCTGAGCCCGCAAGCTCAACAACTGATGATACGGAAATTTCAGGATTTTTGTAGGGTGCATAGGTGATCAGGAAACCATTGTTCCTTCTGACACCGTTAACATCAACCTCGGATGTACCTGTTTTGCAGGCAACGGGCGTGTTTAATTTGTCATAGATTTCACTTGGTCCGCCGCTTGTGGCAACCATTCTCATACCCTGATATACGTTGTCAAGTGTTGATTCGCTTAAATCAAGTTCTTCAGCAACTGTGCTGTTTTTATCATTAACAACACCTGTTGAGCCGGAAATAACTGATTTAACAAATCTCATTTCATATCGTGTGCCGCCGTTTGCAAGGGTGGCACAGTAGTTTGCAAGCTGCAGGGGAGTGAACAGGTTGTCACTCATACCGATGGCTGTAAGCATTGTGTCACCGATTCGCCATACACCGCCTGCTTTTTCTTTGTTTTCAGGTGTTGACAGAACGCCTTTTGACTCTGCTATTTCGACACCTGTTTTCTGACCCAGACCGAAAGCGTCGGCATACTCGTCAATTTTATTTATTCCTGTATCAAGTGCGACATTGTAGAAGAACATATTACAGGAATCTTTAAGAGCATACTTAACATTTTCTGTACCATGAGCGTTGCCGTGAAGGCACTTGAATGGCTGACCGAAAAATTCCTGTTCACCCACACAGGTATGAGTCGTGTCTGCGGTTATAACGCCTTCCTCAAGTGCTGCACAGGCTGTAACAGGCTTGAAGGTTGAACCGGGGGCATATGTACCTAAAGCAAATCTGCTCCATAAAGGATTTCTTTTATCCTTTGCAAGCTCATCGTATTTGTCATAGTAATCTTTTAAGTCAAATGTGGGGTAAGATGCGGCTGCGTAGATTTCACCGCCGTTGCAGCCTGTAACAACAACTGCGCCTGCCGATGAATAGGAATCAACCTTATCACAGACCTCTTTCAGCTTGTTTTGTGAAAGCACCTGCAGATCCCTGTCGATGGTAAGAACTATGGTGTTGCCCTGAATCGGCTTTCTTGTTACCTCTTCAGTAGTGTTTCCGTTTTTATCAATTGTTATTGTAAGCTCGCCGGGCTTGCCTTTAAGCTCGCTTTCCATAGCCTGCTCGATACCGGATTCACCTATCTGGTCGGTTATCGAGTAACCCTTGTCCTTGTTCTCCTTGTACTCTTCGGCATTAATTTTTCTTACAGTGCCGAGTATGTGGGGTGCTATTGTTGAATCAACATATTCACGGTAAGCAACAACCTGAACATCAGCACCTATGTATGTGCTCTTATCCTCTTTAATCTGTGCTACGGTTTCATTGCTTACATCATCGGCTATTGTTACAGGGTTTTCGTATGAGAAAAGGAGCTTTGTAAGCTCATAGCGGATGTTGGCTATTTTCAGTGTCATTTCCTTGTCATAGCCTTCGATTTCATATTTTTCAATAACTGCGTCATAGCAGTTCTGTGCTGTGGCATAGTGCTGAAGATTGAGCATATCAGCACTTTTCATAGTGTCAATATCCTTTTCCTCACCATAAAAAACGATATCCCCGTTACGGTTATATCTGAGAGGAAGATTCTGAACATATTCCTCACCGTTTTTTTCAAACAGTCTTATAAGATTATAGATAATTAAATTTCTTTTTTTATTATCATTGCCGTCCGGAAAATAAACAGCATTGAGCACAATTGAATTGCCCTGCCTGTTGGTAACAAGGGTGTTGCCGTTGCGGTCAACAATTTCACCGCGTGCAGGCTCTATTGGTACAACATAGGTTTTTGCACCGCTGTTTTGTTCTAAATATTTTTTGTTGTCACGAATCTGTATGGCAAAGAGGTCACAGGCAAAGCCGAACACAACGGCGAGCATAATTACAAGTGCAATAATACTTCTGCCGCTTTTAAATCTGCTTTTCATATTAGACCTCCTTTATTTTTTTCTGTTATTTTACTTTTTGATTTTTTAGTCTTTTCTTGATTGGTTTATAAATGATAAATACAATTGGTGTAATTACTGCTGTGTAAATTGCACAGGGGATATAAAAACTTAATATAGTGCCTTCTCCGCCCTCAACACCTTTAATCACAATGAAGCAAAGCCAGTAGGTCAGACAGTATAAAATAATTGTCGCTGCGGCAACAAGCATATTTGTAATAAAGGTGTCACGGATAAGATGGTTAACAAGTGCTGCAGCAATGAAGCACACGATTGCAAAGAAAATGCAGTTGAATCCCATATGAACAGCCGATGACATATCCCAAAGAAATCCCGCAAATAGACCGAGCAGTGCCGCAGAGATTTCGCTTTCACCGAAGGATAGAATTATAACGGCAGGGATAATCAAAAAGCATCTTGCACCACCGATTTCAGGTAATAGTCCCGAAACATTCTGCAGTAAATCAGCGAGCAGGATTAAAAGACAGCAGCAAATATATTTAATTGTTTTTTGCTTTCTTGTTAAATCCATCAGTTGCCCTCACTCTCTATGTTGTAGTTGGTGAGTATCAGACATTTGTCAATTTTTTTTATATCTGTTCCGGGTTCAATAACGGCATATGTAGAAATGTTTGTTGCTTCGTCATTGATTTCTCTTACTGTTCCGATAACAATGCCTCTTGGTATGGTGCCGCTGATACCTGCTGTTGTTATAATTGAGCCGTATGTAATTTTTGTTGCTGAATCCAGATTTTCAAATTTACAGCTTCCTTTTTCAGCAAGCTTTGCATCGCCTGTTACATAGCTTAACTCTTTTGTATTGATGTCAAAAGCCGATACACTGAAATCAGGGTCGATTATTGTGCTTACAACACTGTAAGTCGGATAAGCCTTTTTCACAACACCAATAAGGTATTTGCCGTAAACGACTGCATATCCGTCATTCACATCATTAAGAGTGCCTTTGTTGATTGTAAAGGTGCAGTAGGGATTTGCACTGTCCCTGCCAATAACGCTTGCCTCAGTGAATTCAAATTCGCTGTTTTCTTCTTTAAGCTCAAGAGCATCCTTGTAAAGCTCATTTTGTTCCTTGAGATTTTCGTAGTCGGAAAGCTGGTTCTGCAGTTCACCGAGCCGGTTTTGCAGCTCGTCAATTTTTTTGTCATATTCAGCATTGCCTTTTGCACTGTTTGTGACTTTTCCTATACCATCTGAAATTTTGTCTGCAATCCAGTGGGCAGGGGTAAAGATTGTGCCGATAACTGTTGACTGTGCACTTTCGCTGTGACCGTTTGCGGCACACAGAAACATACCCACAAGAAGCAGCCCGATAACAGCGGCGGTTATTTTAAAGCCGACACTTTTAAATACGTGTTTCATAATCACATAGCCCTTCTGAGTTTGATTGATGTGCCGAGTGCCACACATTCGGTTGGTTTTTCGGGAATATGGACTGCAATGCCTGTTTCTTTGGAAATAAGGTCGGCAAGTCCTCTTAACTGGCATGCACCGCCAGTTAAATAAATACCCTTATCGATAATATCAGCAGCAAGCTCAGGCAGTGTTAATTCAAGTGTTTCCCTGATTGCATCTAAAATCTCGTTAACAGGAACACTGAGTACCTCACGTATTTCTGCTGATGTTATTTCAACACTCTTCGGGAGTCCGTTGGTGAGGTTTCTGCCTTTAACCTCCATAGCTGCTTCGCCGTCATAAATATTTGCCGAGCCTATTTTCAGTTTAATGTCCTCGGCAGTATTGTTGCCGATAAGAAGGTCGTGCTTGTCCTTCATATGTATTACGATGGCTTCGTCAAAGGCATCGCCGCCTACTTTAATGCTTTTGCTGGCAGCAACTCCGCCAAGGCTGAGTACTGCAACATCACAGGTTCCGCCGCCGATATTGACAACCATTGAGCCTGTTGCTTCAAAAACGGGAAGACCTGCACCCAGGGCAGCAGCCATTGACTCCTCAATAAGCTCAACATCCTGTGCTCCCGCGGAACGGGCAGCATCCTCAACAGCACGTCTTTCAACCTCTGTTACATTGCTGGGTATTGAGATTACAACCCTTGTTCTTGTAAAAAGATTTCTTTTGCTGGAGCGGTAAATAAAACTCCTGAGCATATCCGAGGTCATATCAAAATCGGCGATAACACCGTAGTTCAAAGGCTTGACTGCAACGATTGAACCCGGTGTTCTGCCAATCATCTGTTTTGCCTGATTGCCTGTAGCAACAACTCTTTTTGTTTTTACGTCAACTGCCACAACGCTTGGCTCATTTATTAAAATTCGACCTTTTCTGTCGGCTACCAGAGTATTTGAAGTGCCTAAATCAATACCGATATCACGCGAAAAAAGCATAGTTAAAAATCTCACTTTCAAAATGGATTATCTAAAAAATCTGCAAATGAATCCATTATATAATATTAATCTTATTATATAATATAGTGAAAATTATAACAATAGCAAATCATAAAATTAATAAAAATTTTAATTTTGTTTTTCGTTATTATTCCGTTAAACCTCGACGGTAAATTCATATCCCTGATTTCTTACTTCGTCAATAACATCACCTAAAATTTCAGCATTTGTCCGGCTTACCGCATGCAGAAGCATAATTTCACCGTTATGGGTATATGAGGTGATTGTATTGAAAGCTTCTTCCTTGTCAACAGGGTTTTCCGTGTCCCAGTCGGCATATGCAAATGACCAGAAAATGCTCTTGTAGCCAAGGCTGTTTGCAAGTGCCAAAGTGTTTTCACTGAATTCGCCCTTTGGGAATCTGAACAGTGTCATACGATACTTGAAATTTTCTTTCATATATTTGTCAAGAAAAACAATTTCCTCTGTTGCATCAGCTTCACTGACCTCATCCATCGTATAATGGCGGTAGGTGTGGTTGCCGATTATGTGACCTTCATCAATCATTCGCTCTATGAGCTCAGGATTATCCTTAACAAAATCATAGGTCACAAAGAAAATTGCTTTAACACCTTTTTCTTTTAATGTGTCTAAAATAGCAGGTGTGTAGCCGTTTTCATAACCCTCGTCAAAAGTAAGACATATGAATTTGTCATCACTCATAATGAACTGGCTTCCGAGGTCGCCGTAGCTTTCCTGAAGCGTGACAGGGTCTGTGGGGCGCTGATGATTATCTGCACGTCCCGGTCCCCATACAACCTTTTCAGTGCTGTAAAATTTGCTGCCGAGTCCCGTTGCCTCGACAGTTGTGTCGGCAACATTTGTTTTACTTTCTGACGGTGTTGATTCAGGCTGTGTTGTTGCCTCCTCTTTGTTTGCAGAGCAGCCTGCTAAAAGGAGTGCTGCACACATAGCCGCAATAATTATTTTTTTCATATAAAATCCCCCTTGACTTATTATTGTCAAAGGGGATTTTAATATTTGTGGTAATTAATTGTTGATTTTCCAGCCTGCTGAAATAATACCCTCGTACTTTGCAATACTTGCCATAATACTTTCAACAAGCTCGTCATTTCTTTTCACTGTTGTTATATATGCACGGATTTTAATTTTATTGTCATCATCATCGGTACCGATGCTTTCAAGGTTGTGCAGCAAAACATCATTTTTATCCCTGATGGTTTTAATTAAATGAGAACGGATGTCAATTTCAAAATCCTCAATACAGCTTATGGAAATTTTATAAAGGCATTCAATATTACGTGCCTTTTCTTTATCCTTATTATAGTGACGCCTTTTGTCAATAAGTGATGATAGCGGATGCAGAATCAGGTGCAGAAAAACGATTGCGACTGCGACTATAACTGAATAAAAAATGTCATCAACAGTGCATAATATGCCGATTGCTGCGGTAGCCCAGATTGTGGCGGCTGTAGAAAGACCGCGTATATTCGTTCCGTCACGGATTATTAATCCCGCTCCGAGAAAACCGATACCGCAAACAACCTGTGCCGCAATTCTTGTTTTATCAACAGCACTGTCAGCTGTGATATATGAAAATGCAGTATAAGCATAAGCTCCTACGCACACAATAACATTAGTTAATATTCCTGCCTGGTGTCTGGTCCACTGTCTTTCAAGTCCTACAATAAGACCAAGAGCAATAGCAATAATCAGCCTTACAGTAAAGCCTGTGGGTGTTGCGATGCCGGCTAAAATCAACATTATTGATTTTCAACTCCTTCAACGGATTTCATTTTTAAATATGCGTTTATAAAGCCGTCAAGGTCACCGTCCATAACGGCGGTTATATTGCCCATTTCAAAACCTGTTCTATGGTCCTTAGCCATTGTGTACGGCATAAAAACATAGGAACGAATCTGGCTGCCCCATGCAATTTCCTTCTGGTCGCCCTTGATGTCTTCAATTCTTTCAAGATTTTCTCTTTCCTTAATTTCAACAAGCTTGGATTTCAGCATTCGCATTGCAACCTCACGGTTCTGATGCTGGCTTCGTTCAATCTGACAGGATACGACAATGCCTGTCGGAACGTGTGTAAGACGAACAGCAGATGAGGTTTTGTTAACCTTCTGTCCGCCTGCACCCGACGCTCTGTAAACATCCATTTTTATATCCTCTTCACGGATTTCAACATTTACATCATCATCAATTTCAGGCATAACCTCAAGTGATGCAAAGGATGTATGGCGTCTGCCTGAAGAATCAAAGGGTGATACTCTTACAAGTCTGTGAATACCCATTTCTCCTTTTAAGTAGCCGTAGGCATTTTCACCCTCAACAAGTATTGTTGCACTCTTTACTCCTGCAACATCACCGTCAAGATAATCAAGCGTTGAAACCTTGTAGCCGTGTCTTTCGCCCCAGCGGTTGTACATTCTGAACAGCATTTCAGCCCAGTCCTGTGCTTCGGTTCCGCCTGCGCCTGCGTGGAAGGTCAGAAGGGCATTTTTGTTATCAAATTCACCGCTTAAAAGTGTTGAAAGTGTAAGATTTTCAAGTCTGCTTTCAATGTCGTCAACAGAGGCTGTGCAATCATCAAGCAGGTCAGCATCCTCTTCTTCATCAGCAAGCTCAATCATAACCAAAGCATCCTCATAATCGCTTTTTACATTTTCATATGATGCAACCTTTGCTTTGAGCAAGCCGATTTTCTGCATTGTTTTCTGGCTTTTTTCCATATCATCCCAAAAGTCGGGTGCAGCACTCAGTTCCTCCAGCTCGGCGATTTCTTTGATAAGGCTGTCGATTGCCAGTGCTTCTTTAAGATTTGTGATTGTTTTTTCAGAACCGATTAATCTCTGCTTTAATTCCTCATACTCAATCATATTATTTCTCCGTATAAATTATTTATTAATATCATATTATTATATACAAATTTACCAAACAATGCAATATTTAAAAATCAGTTAATAATATTTTAATTAAATTATTGATTTATTATGCTAACTTATTGTATAATATTTCTAATTTAATATTGAAAGGGTAATGAAATGATTTTTCACAATAATGAAAAGTGTCCCGTTTGTGACAAACTTTTCAATGAAAGTGATGATATAGTAATATGTCCCCATTGTGCAACACCTCACCACAGAGCGTGTTATAATCAGCTTGGTCACTGTGCAAATAAGGAAAAGCATAAGGACGGTTTTGATTATCGTGCTGAGCAAAAGGAAAACAGTGCTCAGCAGGCGGAGCGTGATTTTACAGAGGTACCGCCGCAGATAAGCCGTAATTCAAAAGCGGTATGCAGGTCCTGCGGTGCTGAAATTGACAAATCAGCTCCGTTTTGCAATCATTGCGGTGAAAGACAGTTGAATCCGGTTTATGAAAAATTCAGCCCTGTTTTTAATCAGGAGTTTTCCGATAATGCAGGAAAATATGCCGGCAGTGATACATCAATTGATGGCGTAAGTGCCGAGGATGTGGCAATAACCGTAAAAACAAATACATCAAGATTTTTGCCTAAGTTTGTAAAAAACAAAAAGATTTCGTGGAATTGGGCAGGTTTTCTTTTCGGACCATACTATCTGTTTTTCAGAAAAATGTATAAAGAGGGAATCGTTGCTTTGGCAGCAGGTCTGATTGCCAATCTGTTTGTGAGCGGTTTTTATTTAGAGAAGAGCACTGCTGTTATGAACTTTATTCTGTCGCATGCAAAAACGCCGGAAGAAGTATTGGCTCTGACATCCAATCCGCCTGAGGAGCTGTTACAGCTTACCGAAGCGGTTATGCCGATGTATCTTATACTCGGTGCAGTTACTGTTGTTATAGGTATAGTAGTTGCACTGTTTGCAGATCGCTTTTACAGGTCAAAGGTTTTGAATGTAATCAGAAAGGTTGATGAAAATCTTGATGACGGCAGCAGTATTATCGTTCAGAATAATATGTTTGCACCGCAGACAGATTTGAATCAGGAAGATATGAGAAAGCTTTATTTAAGCAAGCTGGGAGGAACAAGTATATTCAGCCCTATTGCCGCTTATTTAGTGCTTGAAATAATAATGTCAATAATTTCAAAAATATAAATTAAATTCAGGAGGAGTTAATTATGAAAGTAAAAAAGGCGATAATCCCCGCAGCAGGTATGGGCACAAGAGTGCTTCCTGCTTCAAAGGCAGTACCGAAGGAAATGCTTAATATCGTAGATAAGCCTGCTATACAGTATATTGTTGAAGAGGCTTTTGCATCAGGTATTGAGGATGTACTTATTATCACAAACAGAGGTAAGGGTGCAATCGAGGATCATTTTGACCATGCTTTTGAGCTTGAAGCAAAGCTTGAGGGTAATGAGAGCAAAAAGAAGATTTATGATGATGTTATGCAGTGCTCAAACTTCGGCAACATTTATTTTATCCGTCAGAAAGAAACAAAGGGTCTTGGTCATGCTGTTCTCTGTGCAAAGAGCTTTGTTGGCAATGAGCCGTTTGCTGTTCTTTACGGTGATGATGTTATACTTTCCGAAACACCTGTTACAAAACAGCTTTGCGACGCTTATGAGAAGTATGGCAAGGGTGCAGTAGGTGTTAAAGAGGTACCCGGCAAGGCTATCACAAAGTACTGTTCTCTTGCTGTTGATCCAATTGAGGATAACTGCTATAACTGTACAGATATGATTGAAAAACCAAGCGAGGAAGAGATTTTATCTAATTTCTCTATTCTCGGCAGAGTTGTTATGCCTCCTGAAATTTTTGATATTTTAGAAGAAACTCCTCTTGGCGCAGGCAACGAGCTGCAGCTTACGGATGCTATGAAAACTCTTGCACAGACAAAGGGTGTAGTTGCTGTTGATTATGAGGGTACACGTTATGATATGGGTAATAAGTTCGGTATTCTCCAGGCAAATATTGAGGTTGGCTTAAAGCATCCTGAAACACAGGAGGAGCTTAAGGATTATATCAAAAAGATTGCAAAGGATTTAGACTGATTATGATTAAAATTGAACGCACAAGCGTAATGAATTTTGATAATGCTATGCGTGGTGCAAGAAATCCGCTTAATTCTTGGGCAAGGTATGACTCTGAATTTGATGAAAACGGTGATTTTGTTTTTGGTGAAAATGATTTGTCGCTGGCAAAGCGACTTTGCTCAGCGGGAACGGACCACAGAAAGTTTATCAGAATGATTTTTGTGAGCGTTGATATTACTGCTCCCCTTTATTGGTGGAAGGAATATGATACTTATAAGGTAGGTACAGTTGCAAACTCAACCTCTACAATGCATAAAATTACATCAAAGCCATTTGAACTCAGCGATTTTTCCGTTGACCATATGAATGATGAGGGTATCAGAGCCATGGAAAAGCTTATAGAAACCCTTGAGGATTTAAGACTGAGATTTGTTGAAACAAAGGATAAGGAGCTATGGTATACTATAATTCAGCTTTTGCCAAGCTCCTATAATCAGATGCGTACCTGTACTCTGAATTATGAAAATCTGGTTAATATTTATTATGCAAGACGCAATCATAAGCTGTCGGAATGGCATGAATATTGCGATTGGGCAAAAGCATTGCCTTATTTTGAAGAACTGTTTATAAGCGAAAGCGAAAAGGACTGATAAATCATGTCACAATACTATTATAATCCATTTGGTGACAGCGGAGTAAATGAGGAAAATCAAAGAGCTTTTTTGAAAAAACAGCAGCAGAAGCAAGAAAAAAGGGAAATCAGAATGATAAGCCTTTCCATGGGCGTGGCGGTTATTGCGTATCTTGTTATTCAAAGCTTTGTTTTAACTATACTTTATGCCACAGGATATTATTCAAAATTTGAGAATGATGTTGTTTTTCAGAATGCAGTGACTATAATCGGTGTGTCATTTTTGGCAGTATTTGTGCCGTTTGCAATAATGGCATTGGTCAATAAAAAACGTTATAATTACCCGATAATTCCGAATGAGCCGATTAAGTTTGGTAAATGCTTTATGTGGATTGCCTTTGGAATGCTTTGCTGTATATGTGCAAATATCGGTGTTTCCTATCTGATAACAATAATGGAAACGCTGTTCGGTGTTACGTTCACTCAGGGTGAATTATTAGAGCCTAATTCGGTATTTAGCTGTGTAATGGTTACTGTATCAACTGCAATTATTCCTGCAATCTGTGAGGAATTTGCAATGCGCTGCTGTTCGCTGCAGCTTATGAGAAAGTATGGCAGCGGCTTTGCCGTGTTTGCTGTAAGTATTGTTTTCGGTTTGCTTCACGGCAATGTTATTCAGTTTGTTTTTGCATTTCTTATAGGTCTTGTTCTCGGTTATATTACTGTTAAAACAAACAGCATTGTGCCTGCAGTATGTATTCACGCATTCAGCAATGGTATTTCAGTTACAAAATCAGTTGTCACCTATGCAGCCGGCGAGGAAAGTGCTAACACTGCTGTTGTTATTCTTTATTTGCTGTGGTTTGCAGCAGGTGCGGTATGCGGACTGGCTTTACTTGTTAAGGGTGCTTTCAAAAACAACAAAGTGCCTGTTAACAGTTCACTTACAAATGGTCAGAAGTTTGTTTCATTCTTGTTTCCATGGATGATTATTCCGTTTGCACTGCTGATTTATTTAACCTCTAAAACAATTGTGTAATATATGAATAATGTATTTATGAAAAGGGCTGTTGCGCTTGCAGAACTTTCTGCTTTAGAAGGGGAAGTACCTGTGGGTGCAGTGGTCGTTAAGGATAATAAAATCGTAGGTGAGGGCAGAAATCGCCGTGAATTCGGAAAAAATGCCCTTTACCATGCAGAGCTTGAGGCTATTGATAATGCCTGCAAACGACTTGGAGGCTGGCGGCTCTGGCAGTGTGATTTGTATGTCACGCTTGAGCCGTGTCCGATGTGTGCAGGTGCAATCATCAATTCAAGAATAAAAACGGTGTATTACGGTGCTAAGGATTTAAAAGCAGGCTCCTTCGGGTCTGTCGTGAATTTCAACGATATTCCCTATAACCATAAGCCTGAAATTGTTGATGGTATTATGGATGAGGAATGCGCGGCACTGCTGAAAAATTTTTTTAAAAGTCTGAGAGAAAAAAAGAAAAAATGAAGTCGATATTTATCGGCTTCATTTTTTTATGGCAATAAATAATAGTAATGCATTTACTAATAAACATATGTTGTTTTTTCGACACGAGTAATATAACTGTATGTTATTCTATAAATAAAAGAAAATAAGTGTTTTTCTATAAAATTTGATAGCATATCGAAACTTTTTTGTTTTATACAGGTGTAATATAACCTTGTATTATTTTTAAATAAAGGAGAATGTAAAATGCCAAAAAAGAAAAAACATATTCTTATTGTGCTGTCGGCTGTGCTTACGGTATGTATCGGGATTTGTGCGATTGTGCTGCCAAAGGTTATAGGTGACAGCGGTGCGGTAAATGCTAAAAAGGCCGGAAAGGTTACCGTGCCTGAAAAGTACAGTGAATATTATGAAAAAAATAATGATTTTGTCGGATGGATAAAAATAGATGATACTTCCATTGATTATCCTGTTGTTCAAGGTGAGGATAATGATTTTTATCTGACACATAATTTTGATAGAGAACCCGAGGCACGCGGTACAATTTATATGGCTTTTGATTGTGACCCTGAACTGAAAAGCAAGAATACGGTTATTCATGGGCACAACTGGCTGGATGGCACGGTTTTTTCAGAACTTGCACAGTATAGTGATTTTGAGTATTACAAAAAACATCCTGTTATTGAATTCAATACAAGAACTCAGATGCATAAATGGAAGATTGTTGCTGTGTTTATAACCTCTGCAGATCCGAATGAAGACAACGACTATGTATTCAATTATGTTTATCCCAATATGGGAGGAGAAAATTTTATTGCCTATTCTAATGAATTAAAAAAACGCACACTTTTTTATACAGATGTAGACTATTATATGAACGATAAGTTTCTGACTCTTTCAACTTGTACAAGAGAGGTTGATAAGGGAGATCAGCGTGCGGATTGTCGAATTGCAATAGTTGCCAGAATGGTGCGTGAAAATGAAAGTGAAAAGGTTGATGTATCGGAAGCCCATGTAAATGAAAATCCAAAATATCCTCAGATTTGGTACAAAAATAACGGTCGGGAAAATCCGTATATAACAGATGAACAATGGTATCCTTATGAATTGGAGGATTAGAGGATTGCATTAAGAAAATGAGCGATTTTCTAAAAAAACAGGCAGTTTATCGAAACTTTTTTATTATATAAATGTATTATAATACATAGAAGATAAAAGGAATTGTTAAAAAAATATCAATTCCTTCTATCTATAAATTTTTTGGAGGTAAAGTAAAAAATGAAAGGAATTTTTCAATGAAAAAACAATCAAAAATTATCAGTATTGTTTTGGCAGTTACGTTGGCTATTTCATGTGTTAGTTCAGCATTTGTTACATTTGCTAAGGAAAGCTATAAGCCGACATACACGAAAACAGTTACTGAAGAGGATGTAAATGCTCTTATTGGTGATGTTAATACAATTCTTGAAGATAAAGTATTAACAGGTTCAACTATTGAAAGTATTTACAAAATTCTCCCTAAAATGAAATCAATTCTGATGCTTGATGGTTCAAGCGACAAAGCATCAGACAAAGGCTTGTTCTATAAGGCATCACAGCCCGAAAGATTTGCAGATTTACCGGATGGTCAGTTAACAGATGATGTTTATGACGAGCAAGGTAATCTTGTAACAGAGGGAACACTTACATCATTTTTTAAGAATCATCCTATTGTTTGTGCAAATGCATCAGATTTTAAAGCAGAGTTAGATACAGTTGTTAAAACTGTTCTTGTTCAGAATGTAATGGATGTATTTCAGATTTTACCTATGTTTGCAGGTGATTATACTGCTGCATCTATTTTTGGAACCGGTATCGATGAGGTATGTAAAGCTCTTGGTATCGAACAGCAAAAGAGTGCGGCAACTGTTTTAGGATTTAATGCTTTTGTTACAGGAGAATCATACGATATTGATGGTGCTAATGAGTACATTCAGAATATTACTGCAGCTCTTTTTCCTGACACAGCGAATAAGGTTATTGATTTAATCCAAAATGTTTTAAAGCCTGAGAATGCACAGCTTCTTTACAGCGGCATTAGCAAGATTGTTAACAACCTTGACAAGATAGTTACAGGTCTTTCTTCAAATTTAAGCGGAATGGGTGTTGATATTGCGGCTGTTCAGGCGAAAATTGCAGAAATCAAAACTGTATTTTCTTCACTGCCTACTACAGGTGAGAATGATAAAATACAGCTTGACTTTCAGGCTGCTGTTGGTTATTTGATTTCCGACCTTACAAGCAATGCTGTAGGTATTAAATTCGGAAATAGTGCTGCTCCGAATGCAACAGTTGTTCTTGAGTTTACTGATATGCAGCTTGATAGAATTATCAATGCTGAAAGTAACGCTGATGTTGTAAAAATTATTTATGACTATATTTACAGCAATATTGTTGGAAATAATAAAACCAACTCTCTTTTGAAAGTTGGTCTTTCTACCGGAATTATTGAAAATGCAATTGGTATTGAGCTTCCTGCTGATGTAAAAGACTTCATCACAGATGCACTTGGTATGAAGAATGATGAGCTTGCTGATAAGCTTATCGTTATGGTTGCAGGTTTAGCAGGAAGAGAAATACCTGCTGACCCTGTTGATCCGGAAAATCCTGAGGAGCCTACAAATCCTTCTGATAAACCCGACAACAGTTCAAAAAATCCTGTAAATTCAGGAAAGCCAACTATTTCAAACCAGACAAACAGCAGTAATAATGGCAAAACTGATACCGATAAATCAGGACGTAAAATTGTTAAGTCAGCAAGTATTCCTAACACAGGTGCTCCTGCACTCGGTTAAATTATAGCAAATTATTGCAGTGCTTTGCTTCCAAAAAAGCCGCTTAAGGTTTATGCCTTAAGCGGTTATTTTTTCTTAAAGGTAAAGAACAGTTCGTATTTGAATTGATTTTATTCGTTTCGTAAAATTAAACATTAATTTCAACATTTACACCAAGGAGTTCCTTTTCTTTTTCAAGAATAGGATGAACAACCTCGTTCAGGAAATCAGCAGTTTGCTGTGGTGCTCTGCCCACAAAATTCTCAGGCTTGAGAATGTCTAAAATTTCTTCCTTGGTAATCATAAATGCAGAGTCATTTGCAATTCTGTCAACAAGGTCATTTTTGCCGCCCTCAACTTTAACAACTGCACCTGCAGCCATTGAGTGCTGACGGATTTTTTCGTGAAGCTCCTGACGGTCACCGCCCTTCTTAACAGCATCCATCATAATATTTTCTGTTGCCATAAACGGCAGTTCGCTCATAAGTCTTGCTTCAATAACCTTTGGATATACAACAAGACCTGATGTTACATTGATGTATAAATCAAGAATACCATCGGTTGCAAGGAACGCTTCTGCTACTGACACACGCTTGTTCGCTGAGTCGTCAAGTGTTCTTTCAAACCACTGTGCGGATGCTGTCCATGCCGGGTTAAGTGCATCAATCATAACGTAGCGTGAAAGTGATGCAATACGCTCGGACCGCATAGGATTTCTCTTATAAGCCATTGCAGATGAGCCAATCTGATTTTTTTCAAACGGCTCTTCAATCTCTTTAAGATTCTGAAGGAGTCTTAAATCATTTGAGAATTTGCAGCAGGACTGTGCAATTAAACCAAGGCAGTTGCAGACGATTGTGTCAAGCTTTCTGGCATAGGTTTGTCCGCTTACAGGGAAGCAAGCCTTAAAGCCCATTTTTTCTGCAATCTTTCTGTCAAGCTCCTTGCATTTTTCATGGTCGCCGTCAAAAAGTTCAAGGAATGATGCCTGTGTGCCGGTTGTGCCCTTTGAGCCAAGGAGCATAAGGCTGTCAATAACGTGACAGATTTCCTCATAGTCCATTACCAAATCCATAAGCCATAAAGATGCTCTCTTGCCCACAGTAGTAGGCTGTGCAGGCTGGAAGTGTGTGAATCCGAGGCAAGGCATATCCTTGTATTCATCGGCAAATTTTGCAACACTTGCAATTGCGTTAACAAGCTTTTTCTTGATGAGCATAAGCGCTTCACGCATTGTGATAACATCGGTGTTGTCACCAACATAGCAGCTTGTTGCACCAAGGTGAATGATTGGCTTTGCGTTCGGGCAAAGCTCACCATAAGCGTGCACGTGGCTCATAACATCGTGGCGGAATTTCTTTTCGTATTCCTGAGCAACCTCATAGTTGATATCGTCAGCGTGAGTCTTAAGCTCCTCAATCTGCTCTTTTGTTACATTTAATCCAAGCTCATTTTCAGCCTCAGCAAGGGCAATCCAAAGCTTTCTCCAGGTTCTGAATTTGAAATCAGGGGAATAGATGTACTGCATTTCCTTTGAAGCATAACGAGCGTTAAAAGGTGAATTATAAGTGTTATTAGGCATTAGTCAAGTCCTACTCTCTTCATCATTTCTGCATAAGCATCTTCAACACCGCCCATATCACGACGGAAACGATCCTTATCTAATTTTTCGTGTGTGTTGATATCCCAGAAACGGCAGGTGTCAGGGCTGATTTCGTCAGCAAGAACAATTGTGCCGTCGTTTGTTTTACCGAACTCAAGCTTGAAGTCGATAAGCTCAACACCGATTGATGCAAAATACTCTTTAAGAACGTCATTAACTGTGAATGCCATTTCTTTAATCAGCTCAACCTCTTCTCTTGTAGCAAATCCGCAGGATACAGCGTGGTAACCGTTGATGAGCGGATCGCCGAGATCGTCATCCTTGTATGAAAACTCAATTGAAGGGCAAACAAAGTCCATACCCTCTTCAAGACCTAAACGCTTGCAGATTGAGCCTGCAGCGCGGTTTCTGATAATAACCTCAAGTGGTACGATTGTAACCTTTTTAACAGCAGTTTCTCTGTCAGAAAGCTCTTCAACAAAGTGTGTTTTTACACCCTTCTTCTCAAGAATCTGCATTAAATAGTTTGACATCTTGTTGTTAACAACACCCTTGCCTGCGATTGTACCTTTTTTAAGACCATTAAATGCGGTAGCGTCGTCCTTGTAATCAACGATTACAATGTCAGGGTCCTCAGTAGCCCAGACCTTTTTTGCCTTGCCCTCATAGAGCTGTGTTGTTTTTGTCATAGCTTATTTTCTCCTTTTTTCAAATAAATTATTTTTTATAAACCGACTTGATTCTGTCAATTGCCTCAACGGTCTTTTCTGCATTGCCGAATGAGGTCAGTCTGAAATAGCCTTCACCTGCAGGACCGAAGCCTGAGCCCGGTGTACCCACAACCTGACACTTTTCAAGCAGCTCGTCAAAGAATTCCCATGAGGTGTAGCCCTCCGGTACTCTGAGCCATACATATGGTGAGTTAACTCCGCCGTAGCATTCAAAGCCTGCATCGCAAAGACCATCATAAATAACCTTTGCATTCTTCTGATAATAAGAAAGGATTTCCTTAATCTGCTTCTGACCCTCTTCTGTGTAGATAGCCTCGGCAGCTCTCTGGGTGATATATGAAACACCGTTGAACTTAGTAGCCTGTCTTCTTGCCCAGAGCGGGTTAAGGCTTGTACCATTGAATACCAATTCCTTAGGTACTACGGTGTAGCCGCAGCGCATACCTGTAAAGCCAGCTGTCTTTGAGAATGAACGAAGCTCAATTGCGCAGGTCTTAGCACCCTCAATTTCATAAATTGACTTAGGGATGTCCTCGCTTACAACAAAAGCCTCATAAGCTGAGTCGAAAAGGATTAATGAGTTGTGTTCATTAGCAAAATCAACCCACTTCTTTAACTGATCCTTTGTTGCAACCATACCTGTCGGATTGTTCGGGAAGCAGAGATAAATAACATCAGGAATTTCATCAGGAATATCAGGTGTGAAATTGTTCTCTGCTGTACATGGCATATAGATGATGTTTGACCATAAGCCGTTTTCATCCTTATCGCCTGATCTGCCTGCCATAATGTTTGTGTCAACATAAACAGGATAAACAGGGTCACAGATAGCAACCTTGTTGTCAACAGCGAAAATATCGCCGATATTACCGCAGTCGCTCTTAGCACCGTCGCTTAAAAAGATTTCATCCTTGGCAATGTCAATTCCTCTGTCAGCGTAATCGTGCTTCTGAATTGCATCAAGAATAAAATCATAACCGTACTCAGGCGGATAACCGCGGAATGTGTCCTCGCTTGCCATTTCATCAACAGCCTTGTGCATTGCGTCAATAACAACGGGAGCAAGCGGCTTTGTTACATCACCGATTGAAAGGCGGATAACGTCAGCCTCCGGATGAGCAGCCTGATATTCTCTTTGCTTTTTAGCAACTGTTGAGAATAAATAGCTTGCTTCAATCTTTAAAAAATTCTCATTAATCTTCATATATTTTAAACCTCCATATAATTTATAAATGAATTTCACCTGTAAATACGGTGGCAGCAGGTCCTGTCATAAACACGCTGTCCTCTTCCTGACCCGACCACTGAATCTGTAAGTCACCGCCGATAAGGTGAACGGTTACATCGTTGTCGGCATAACCATTAAGGATTGCTGCAACTACTGTTGCACAGGTGCCTGTTCCGCAGGCGAGAGTTTCGCCTGTACCACGCTCAAAAACACGCATTTCAATATTCTTTCTGTCAATTACCTTAGCGAATTCTGCATTAATCCTGTTGGGAAAAATATCTGTATTGCATTCAAATTTTGCTCCGTAAAAATCAAGGTCAAAATCACTTGGGTGTTCTTCAATAAACATAACTGCGTGGGGATTGCCCATTGAAACGCAGGTCATATTAAACTCTCTGCCTGCCACTGTGATTTTTTCGCTGATAACCTTTTCGTTGTTGCTGTTAACAGGAACATCGGCAGATTTCAATATCGGTGCACCCATATCAACTCTGGCAAGAACAACTTCACCGTTTTCAACAGTAACGTCAATATATTTAACTGCTCCCATTGATTCAATTGAAAAGCTTGTTTTGTCAGTGTAGCCATTGTCAAAAACATATTTGGCAACGCATCTTATTGCATTGCCGCACATTTCGGCACGTGTTCCGTCAGGGTTATACATAACCATTTCAAAATCTGCAGCAGTGCCTTTTTTTATCAGTATTATTCCGTCACCACCGATACCGAAATGTCTGTCGGAAAGCTTTACTGCAAGCTCGCTTTCGTTTGTAACGGTTTCCTTAAAGCAGTCGATGTAGATGTAGTCATTGCCGCAGCCGTGCATTTTAGTGAATTTCATCAAATCACTCCTGATTATTTGATATGTATTTCTCTGTATATATTTATTCCGTAAAGCTGTTAATAATCTCTTTTGCGATTTCCGTAATTTTTCTGCCCTTTTTCATACTTTCCTGCTGGAGGTATTTATGGGCAGCAATTTCACCCATATCACTTGTTTTCATTAATATCAGCTTTGCTTTTGAAATCAGCTCATTGCTGTTGTTGCTTCTTTGGGTGAAGGATGAGCGTGTGCTGACAAGTGTTGCAACCGTCTGCAGAAATTCCTCCTTGTTAACAGGAAGGGGCAGACTCACCAGATTGCCCATATATTCGGGAATGCCGTTTTTTGAAAGAGCAACAACATCAAATCCGAAAGGCAGGTTTTCTGCAAGGACACCGGCACCCATATCACTGAGAATTGAAGCGCACACAATAATACCCTCATTAAGATTCTGGGCAATACCGAGCACGCTTGAGCCGCGTGCACAGACGTGTGAAACATGAAAGCCCTCTTTCTCTAAAAGGGAACGTAATTGCATAGCAGTTTCTTTAACAGGATATGCAATAATAATGTCTTTCATCAAACTTACCTTCTATATACTTATATTTTTAATTATTATAACATTTATAATGATTGTGTTCAATAGCAAAAATGCTCTATTTTACCTGTTAAATTACCATATTTTTTGTAGCATTGTTAGATATTGCAGATACTATGCATATTTTGAATTCGTCACTTTTACGACAAATTATACATATTTTGAAAATTCCCGCGTTTTTTTTGTAACAAAATAAACAAAAATAACTTGATTATTGGTGCTAAAGGTGTTATTATAGAACTATATTTTGGGTAATTATGTAAATCTGTTTATAAAACTAAGTTCAGATTATATGAATTTCAGAAACAAGGGAGATGAAAAAATGGAAGAGTTAAAAAAAGAATATGAGTTTCCGCTCTATCTTTTTCACAGCGGAAAAAATTATAAGGCATATGAATTCTTCGGCTGTCATAGAATTAACGGTGATACCTTTGTGTTCAGAGTCTGGGCACCGCACGCTGTTTCAGTTTCTGTTTCAGGTGATTTTAACCACTGGGATGAAGAAGCTAATTATATGACGGAGATTTCTGCAGGAGTATGGGAAGCAGTTATTGACGATGTTTTGCAGTATGATTGCTATAAATATGCAATAAGAACAAAAGCAGGCTCTGTTATTATGAAGGCTGATCCCTATGCATTTCACGCAGAAACAAGACCGGGTACTGCATCAAAGGTTTATCACAGTGAGCCATATAAATGGACAGATAAAAAGTGGTACGATAAATCAAAAAACAGCAATATACTTGAAAAGCCTGTGAATATATATGAAATTCATTTCGGTTCATGGAAGCAGCATGAAAACGGCGATTTCCTTTCCTACAGGCAGATGGCAGATGAGCTTGTTCCTTATGTTAAGGATATGGGCTATACGCATATTGAAATGCTGCCGATTATGGAATATCCGTTTGATGGCTCATGGGGCTATCAGGTGACAGGATATTTTGCTCCCACATCACGTTATGGTACGCCGGATGATTTAATGTATTTCATTGACTGCTGTCATAAGGCAGATATCGGCGTTATTCTTGATTGGGTGCCGGCTCATTTCCCGAAGGATGCCTATGGTCTTTATGAGTTCGATGGAGAATGCACCTATGAGTATTCAGACCCCCGTAAAGGCGAGCATAAGGAATGGGGAACAAGGGTGTTCGATTACGGAAAGAATGAGGTTAAATCATTTCTTATTTCTTCTGCAATGTACTGGGTCGACAAATTTCATTTTGACGGACTGCGTGTGGATGCTGTTGCATCAATGCTTTATCTTGACTACGGCAGAGAAAACGGTGAATGGATTGCGAATGTAAACGGCGGCAGAGAAAATCTTGAGGCAGTTGAATTTTTCAAGGAGCTTAACTGTGCAATGTTTAAAGAGCACGGCGAGGTTATGATGATAGCGGAGGAGTCAACGGCCTGGCCTATGATAACAATGCCGACGGATATAGGCGGTCTGGGTTTCAATTTCAAATGGAATATGGGCTGGATGAACGATATGCTTCGTTACACTTCAATGGATCCTCTGTTCAGAAAGGGCAATCATAACTGCATTACATTCAGCTTTTTCTATGCCTTCAGTGAAAATTTTGTTCTGCCGATAAGTCATGATGAGGTTGTTCACGGCAAGGCAAGTCTTATTAATAAGATGCCCGGCGACTATGAAATGAAGTTCAGCGGTATCAGGCTGTTTCTTGCTTATATGTTTGCTCACCCCGGCAAAAAGCTTTTGTTTATGGGCAGTGAGTTCGGTCAGTTTATTGAGTGGAATTATAAGCAGGGTCTTGACTGGCTGCTGCTGGATTATGACAAGCACAAAAAGCTGCAGGATTTCACAAGAGAACTGAATAAATTCTACAAAAAAACGCCTGCACTGTGGCAGGTGGATTACAGCTGGGAGGGTTTTCAGTGGATTTCCAGCGAGGACAATGCAAATTCCGTTATTGCTTTCAGACGAATTGATAAGTCAGGAAAGGAAATTATTGCAGTGTTCAATTTCACACCGAACTGCTTTGAGGAGTACAGGATAGGCGTTCCCGAAAAGGGCTCGTATAAAACAATCTTTGACACCTCACTTTCAAAATACGGCGGTGAAAAGGTCAGATTATCAGGTACCTATAAATCAAAGGATATTCCCATGAATGGCTATGATGAGAGTATAGGTCTTAAATTAAGCGGACTTTCGGCAATCTATCTTGAAAAGACTGAAGCTAAGAAGTCAGCTGCAAATACAAAAAATACTAAAAAATCAAAGGAGATAAAAAATGGCACAAAAAAATAAGGTTGTTGCAATGCTCTTAGCAGGCGGACAGGGCAGCCGTCTGGGAGTTTTAACCAAAAACATTGCCAAGCCGGCAGTACCATACGGCGGAAATTACAGAATTATTGATTTCCCGCTTTCAAACTGCGTTAACAGCGGTATCTATACAGTGGGTGTGCTGACTCAATATCAGCCGCTTGAATTAAATGATTATCTTGGCAACGGTCAGCCCTGGGATCTTGACAGACAGCACGGCGGTATTCATATTCTGTCACCCTATGAGGCAATCGGCGGTGCAGAGTGGTATAAGGGTACTGCAAATGCAATTTATCAGAACATTAACTTTATTGAAAAGTATGACCCTGAGTATGTTGTAATTCTTTCAGGTGACCATATTTATAAAATGGATTATGCAAAAATGGTTGATTTCCACAAAAAGAATGACGCTGCCTGCACAATTGCAGTGCTTGAGGTTCCGTGGGATGAGGCATCACGCTTTGGTATCCTTGCAACCAAGGATAATGATGAGATTTATGAGTTTGCCGAGAAGCCTGCTGAGCCTAAGAGTAATAAGGCATCAATGGGTGTTTATGTATTTAGCTGGGATAAGCTTAAAAAGTACTTGATTCAGGATGAAAATACTGAGGGCTCATCAAATGACTTTGGTAAAAATATCATCCCGTCAATGCTTGACGCAGGTGAGCGCATGTTTGCTTACCCATTTAAGGGCTACTGGAAGGATGTAGGCACAATTGATTCGCTTTGGGAGGCTAATCTTGATATTATCAACCCGAATGTTGATCTTGATTTGAGCGATACAAGCTGGAGAATTTATTCAAGAAATCCGCTTGCTCCGCCTCACTACATCGGCAAAAATGCTGTTGTCGAAAATTCATCAATCAGCGAGGGCTGTGAGATTGAGGGCAATGTTGACTACAGTGTTATCTCCTCAAATGTTACAATTGAAGAGGAGGCTGATGTAAGATACAGTGTTATTATGCCGGGTGCTACTGTTAAAAAGGGTGCTAAGGTTTATTATTCAATCGTTGCCGAAAATGCAGTGATTGAGGAGGATGCAAAAATCGGTGAAATTCCTGAGATGCTTGAAAAGCCTGAGGACTGGGGCATTCCTGTTATCGGTGCCGGTGCAAAGATTACAAAGGGGCAGTATGTTGCTCCCGGGGTAATGATTAAATCAGGAGAGGAGGTTTGATTGTAATGAACGGTAAAAGAGTATTAGGTATTGTATTTGCAAATATTCATGAGGAGGCTCTCGACAGCCTTACTGCTATGAGAACTATGGGTTCGGTCCCATTCTGTTCACGCTATCGTCTGATTGACTTCCCGCTTTCAAATATGGTTGACAGCGGTGTTGCAAAAATCGGTGTTGTTACAAACGCAAACTTCCAGTCACTTATGGACCATGTGGGCACGGGCAAACCCTGGGATTTGAACAGAAAGAACGATGGGTTGTATCTTCTTCCTCCGTTTTCACTGGGCAGTGCAAAAATGTGGGGCAACAGAATTGATGCTATCTACGGCAATATGGGCTTTTTAAATCAGTCAAACCAAACCTATGTTTTAATGAGCGACTGTAATCACATTCTGTCAACAGATTACAATGATTTATTTAATGCGCATGAGGAAAGCGGTGCTGACATCACAATCCTTGGTGTTAAGGGCAAAATGCCTAAGAGCATCGGCTCTGTGCTTTGCTTTGATAAGGTTGAAGCTGACGGCAGAATTACGGAAATGAGCCTTGATAAGGATACAGATGGGGATGTTTTCTACTCCTGCAATGTTATGATTATGAAAAAGTATCTGCTTGAAACACTTGTAACGGCTGCGCATTCAAAAAATGAAATTTCTTATCAGAGAAATATTATTATGTCTAATGTTGATAAGCTGAAAATTCATGCTTATGATGCAACTGACAGCTTTGTCGGAACAATTGATTCGGTTCAGAGCTATTATGATATTTCAATGTCAATCCTTGAAAAGGAGAACAGGAAAAAACTCTTTAAGCACACAATTTCAACCAAGGAGCGTGACGATATGCCTGCAATCTATGGTGTTGAATCATCGCTGAAAAACAGCCTTGTTGCAGACGGCTGTATCATTGAGGGGCAGGTTGAAAACTGTATTATCTTCAAGGGTGTTAAAATCGGCAAGGGTGCTGTTGTTAAAAATTCAATTCTTATGCAGGATACAGTTATCGGCGAAAATTCAAAAATCACCTGTGTTATTGCAGATAAAAATGTTAATATTAAAAGCGGTGTTGAATTATCAGGTGCTGATACTTTCCCTATTTGCCTGTCAAAGGATACAAGGATTTAGGAGGTTTATAGAGAATGAAAGTATTATACGTTGCATCTGAAGCACTTCCATTTATGGCTTCAGGTGGTTTGGGAGATGTTGCAGGCTCATTGCCTGTTGCACTGAGAAAAAGACTCATCGGCTGCCGTGTTGTTATGCCCCTTTATGACAGCATTAAGCAGGAATATAAGGATAAAATGAAATTTATCACATCAATTTCTGTTCCTGTTTCCTGGCGCAGACAGTACTGCGGTGTGTTTGAGGCGAAAGCAAATGGTGTTATCTATTATTTCCTTGATAATCAGTATTACTTTAAGCGTGATGGTATCTATGGTCACTATGATGATGCAGAGCGTTTTGCATTCTTTGCAAGGGCAGTGCTTGAAATCATTCCTGTTATCGATTGGAAACCTGATATCATTCACTGTAACGACTGGCAGAGTGCGTTGACTCCGCTTTATTACAGCTGCTATTATGCGAACAGAATGGGTTTTGAAAATATCAAAACCGTTTTCACAATTCATAATATTCAGTATCAGGGTAAATACGGCGACGAACTTCTCAATGATGTTCTCGGTATTGCACCTGAGCATAATAATTTAATTCTTTATGATGGTCTTGTTAATTTTATGAAGGCCGGTATTGAGTGTGCAAATAAGGTTACAACTGTTTCACCAAGCTATGCAAGGGAAATTCTTGACCCATGGTTCAGCCACGGTCTTGACCCCATCTTAAATCAGCGAAGCTGGAAGCTTTGCGGTATTCTTAACGGCATTGACGTTGACGGCTATAATCCCGAAACAGATAAGGATATCTGGGTAAATTATAATTCCGACGATTTCAGCGGCAAGGCGAAGAATAAAGAAGAGCTGCAGAAAATGATGGGTCTGGATGTTGATGCGAATGTGCCTGTAATCGGTATAGTTTCACGTCTTGTTGGTCATAAGGGTGTTGACCTTATGAAAGAGGTTCTTGAAAAGAGCCTTTGCGAAAGAAATATTCAGTACGTTGTTCTCGGCAGCGGTGAATGGCAGTATGAAAACTTCTTCCGCTATCTTCACGATAAGTACCCGAATAAGGTTGGCATTACAATTGGATTTGTTCCTGATCTGGCAAGAAAAATTTATGCAGGTGCGGATATGTTCCTTATGCCGAGTAAGAGCGAGCCTTGCGGACTGTCACAGATGGTTGCACTGCGTTACGGTACATTGCCTATCGTTCGTGAAACAGGCGGACTTAAGGATTCCATCACTGATTGCGGTGATGGAGAGGGAAATGGTTTCACCTTCAAAACATATAATGCCTATGATATGCTTGGCGCTATTTACAGAGCGAACGACGCTTATCATACAGACGGCTGGAGCACTCTCGTTAAGCGCGCACTCGACTGTGATATGAGTTGGGGAAAGAGTGCAAATGAATACATTAAAATGTATCGTTCACTGTTAAAATAAAGCAAAGGAGCTGATTTTTCAGCTCCTTGTCTTTTTTAAATATGTTGATTTTTATCACAAATGATGATATTATAGATGCAGGACTTCGGTCTTACGGATTCTGTCCGGCAGGGAGTTATCTATAAACGGTAGGCGGTTAGCCCTCTTATGAACAGAGGGTAAATCCCTCTAATTCATTTTAGGGGGTGATGCTATGGAGTATTTAACATTTATTGTAATTATTCTGATTGTTGCCACAGGCTACATAACAAGCATAAAAAAATAACCGCCCCATAGTCCAAATGTAGCAGTTATTTTTTTACACTATATGGGCTAACCGTCTATCGGATAGCTCCTTGTTCAATTTTATTATAGTATATATTATTCTTTTTGTCAACGTCAAAAATTTGGTTTTCAATTAACGATATAGGCAGGCTTTACAGCCTGCCTGCTTTTGTTTTTGAAAGGTCACAAAACTTGCTGCTACAAATTAACAATTTCAAATATACTCAATAATGAAAATATTGTCTACAATACTAATATAACGGTTTAGAGTTCATTTATATTACAATAATAATAGAGGTGAGCGATATGATTGTTATTGAAAAATTAGTTGAATTAAGAGAGAAGTCTGGTTGGACAGATTATCGTATAGCTCAAGAAGCAGGCTTATCACCTTCAACTGTATCTAATATATTTACAAGGAATACAATTCCAAGAGTAGATACTTTAGAAGCAATCTGTAATGCTTTTGGATTAACATTAGCACAATTCTTTCAAGAAGACGAAGAAACTGTATTGTTGAGCAAAGAACAACTTGAAATGTTCTCAAGATGGAAAACACTTCCTAAAAAGAAAAAAGAAGCTTTCAAATATCTGCTTGATACGATAGTTGATGAATAAAAAAGAGAAAAGTACATTTGTGCTTTTCTCTTTTTTATTTGTTTTGAATATTACAGAATTGAAAATAAATTATTCTCAAAAATGAAAATTTTTCTGTTACTTTTCTGTATTTTTGGTACTATATATTTGGTGCTATATATAGAAAGGAGGGAAAATTATACATATTTCAACTTTTTTCATTAAACTGATTTCTAATATTCTACTTACTGCTATGGATATTGTAATGATAGCAATGAAAAAATTTATTTGCTTATTAGATTCAATGCATCTTTCAGTTGAAGAGATTGAAGCAATACAGCAAAGCGATAATCCGTTCACTGACGAAGAGTTGAATGATTTACTCAATGAGGAATTAAACAAATCTGTCGATGAAATGGATACGGATGTTGTAGATTTTTTAATAAATGAAATAAAATAGTTTTATTCATTATGATTAATGGTAGACCTATATAATAAATCTACATATTCATTAACAAAATTCTTTTGTGTTTTCGGCAGAGCTTGCCAAAGAGCAAAAAATTCTTTTTGCTCTTCTGTTAAGACAACAAAATCTTCATTATCGTCAAGAAAAAACTGGGATAATGATAGACCAAAAACACCGCAAACAGCTTCGATTGTAGAAAGACTTGGAGTATTGTTTCTTTTAAATAAATTATAAATAGTACCTTCAGAAAGACCGCAATTTTTGGCGATTTGATAATCAGTCAATTTGTTTTTGTCTTTTAATTTTTGCAGTTTTTCAATAACATCCAAAAGAAACACCTCTCCTTCTACTAATAGAATACCACAAAAACATCTATATTACTTATAGTAAAGTTGTAATGAAATTGCCTTAAAGTGTTGAAAAGGCATGTGAACGGAAAGGAAAACTATGAAAAATAAAATCTGCTGTTTTTCGGGTCACAGAAAAATGTCGGAGGAAAAATCAAAGGTATATGAAAAATTAAATAAGCAAATAAATATTCTTATAAATGAAGGCTATGATACATTTATCTGCGGAGGAGCCTTGGGGTTTGATACACTGTGTGCATTAGCTGTTTTAAAAGCAAAGGACAATAATGAATGTATAAAATTAGTGCTTGCACTGCCTTGTGAAAATCAAACTGAAAATTGGAGGCAAAATGATATTGATATATACAATTCAATTATTGAAAAAAGCGACAAGGTGATATACACCTCATCGCAGTATTACAAAGGCTGTATGCACGTGCGCAACAGGTTTATGGTGGACAACAGCTCCTGCTGTATCTGCTATCTGAACAATTCTTACGGCGGAACGGCTTATACTGTGAAATATGCTGATTGTCAGGGGCTTCGTATTATAAATCTGGCAGAGCATTATGGCACAGATGCGTCTGAAGAGGAGGGGATAAAATGCGTGCCGGGGAAACGGAAGATATTGAGGGGAAGTATAAAACGCTGAAAAAGCAGAGATTTGAGGCTGTTGACAAATTTTCATATATAAGTCTGCTTTCTCAGCGTTTGATCGTTCTTGCGGATTCAACAGATTCGGATTTATATGATTTTGAGAATTTGCTGACTGATATCAGACTGACTGTAGAGGAGCTGAATAATTGCTGTGTTGCATACAGTGAAATGCTTGAAAAATTTGTTGAATCGCAAAGGTAATTTGCATCAGAATATATTGCCGAAGGTGATTTTCTGATTATCATAGATTGATTTAATCTGATTTTTTGCGGTTATCAGCTCGCTCTCAAGGTCATCACTTTCATTTTTTGCCATATCTTTAAGGGATGTGATGGTTACGCCTGTATCATCAAGTGAGCCGTGGTCAATCATTGCAGTTAAATACTGCTGTTTGCTGTCCCAATATTCATCAAGGGTGCTGCAGGTTTCCTCAGCGCCCTTAAAATCCTGCTTTTCAACCTGTTCAATGGCACGGTCAATGTAGCTGTTTGCCTGAGAATAGGTTTTATTTATTGTTATCTGCTCAAAGGTGCACAGACCGAATGCCAATGCAAGAAATGCGATTGCTATAAAAAGTCTTTTCATTGCTTCTCCTTTTCAATTAAATAGGTATTGCCGTCATCGTCAATGGTTAAAAGCATAATCCGCTTTGCATCTCTGTTGACAGTTTGCAGTACAAGTTCAATTTCACTGTCCTTAAGCTTATATTCGTTAAAGTATTCATTTACGGGCTTTCCGTCAATAACAATTGCCACCGGCATACCCTTTTCTTTAACGGATAGATTTATGTCAGATGCAGTTATGGGTTGGTATTCAGCCTTTGGAAGAACGGATATTGAGCCGTTTGTTTCAATTACCGCATCCTCAACCTGACTGATGTCAAATACATCCTTTTGTCTTAATGCATCAACAACATCATCCATTGTGAGGCGGAGCTGTTTAAGCTTTTTCTGGTCAAGCTTGCCCTGTCTTATAATGAATATCGGTCTGCCCTGCAGAAGATTTCTGAACCAAAGGCTTTTCATTGATATAACGCTCATTATGATTTCAAGGCTTACAAACAGCAAAATGGGTACAAGACAGTTTGCAAGGGGCATTGAGTTTTCCTCCAAAGGAATAACTGCTATTGCACTTATCAGTATTGTGATAACAAGCTCGTGGGGCTTAAGCTCGCCGACCTGTCTTTTTCCCATAAGTCTTACAGCAATAATTATTACTACATAAATTATTATTGCTCTTATAAAATTTATCGCCATATAATCACCTTTTGTTTGTATTACTATAACATTTTGTGAATAATTTTCTTTATTATGCAAAAATTAATCAAGACGTATAACAGTGCTGATTTTCAGCATTATATTTTTGTTATGAAGGAAAGGCTGTGAAAATAATTGTGGAAAACTCAACAGATAATCTTTTCACAGATTATGATTTGAATAAGAAAAGATTTGAGGATGATTATAAGGATTGCTCGGATTTTCTTCTGCGTGAGGCTGTAATATGTGGGGTAAAAGGCTTTTTCTGTGTTATGGACGGATTAATTGATTCGCTGCAGCTATCGCAGATGGTAATGAATCCTATTCTTGGCAGAGAGCTTGAATTTGAAACAAAGCAGGAGCTTATGGAAACGATTAAGCTGAAGGTTGTTAATTCGCTTGAAATGAAAGAGGCGACAACCTTTGATGATTGCTACTATTTCCTGATGTCCGGCTTCTGTGTGTTCATTCTTGACGGAAATAATAAAGCGCTTGTGTTCGGCATTCAGGGCTGGAGCAAGCGCAGTGTTGATGAACCGTCAAACGAAAGCAATGTAAGGGGTGCCAAGGAGTGCTTTATTGAAGCACTTAACGATAACAAGGCACTTCTCAGAAAAAGACTTAAAACACATCATTTAAAATTCAAGCAGATAAAAATGGGCTCGGCAGCCTCAACGCCTGTTGTTATCGGTTATATTGACAACAGGGCAGATCCTGAGCTTGTAAAAGGTGTTGAGCAAAGACTTAAATCAGCTAATCTGAACACGCTGCTTGATTATGGTGAGCTTGTACCGTTTCTTGATACAGATATAAAATCCTTTTTCAGTTGTGTAAGCAATACGGAACGGCCTGATGTTGCGGTGTCAAAGCTGCTTGAGGGCAGGGTGCTTGTTATGGTTGAGGGCACACCCTTTGTAATTTTTGTACCCTCACTGTTCAGCGATAATTTCCAGTCTGTCGATGACTATGATAATCCACCGTTTTATGCCGGTTTTATACGGGTTTTAAAGTATTTCAGCTTTATTCTTTCTATCTTTCTGCCGGGACTCTATGTTGCAATCGGCACCTTTCATCAGGAGCTTATGCCCACAAGTCTGTTGTTTACTATAGCTTCTGAGGAAATTAATACTCCCTTTTCGCTGATGACAGAAGCACTTATGATTTTGGTGCTTTATGAGATTATGAGAGAGGCAGGCTTAAGACTGCCGAAAACAATAGGTCACGCAATATCAATTATAGGCGGTATTATTATCGGTGAAACTACAGTTACAGCAGGGCTTATCGGTGCACCTATGCTTGTTGTTATTGCTACGACTGCCATATCGTCATATGTTGTTTATCCGCTTTATGAAAGTGTTTCAGTTTTGAGATTTCTGTTTATTATAATAGGAGGATTAACAGGAATGTACGGCATAATACTTGGTGCAGGTGTGCTGTTTATAAATATATGCGGTGTTAATCCGTATGGAGTGCCGCTTTCTTCTCCGATTTCACCGCTTGATAAACATTCCCTGGGCGATATTTTTTATCGTGAAAGCTGGAAAAGGCTGTCGCAGCGAAAGGTCAGAATCAGCGAATTGAGAGGTGCCAATATTGATAAGTTCACAAAGAAATAAAATTGCTCCTATAAGCATATTCTTTATGCTTTATATAAGCCGTGTAGTTGTAACACTGACAAATATGCAGTCTGTTTCTTCCGGTCTGGTTAATACGGATATGCTGATAAGTATAGTCATTGCACTGGGGCTTAATCTTCTTTTATGTCTGCCTGCCATATGGTGCTATAAAAATAATAAAAACCCTTTTGAAGTAAAGGGCGTAAATCTTTTTTATGCATTGTATTTTATATTTTTAGCAGGTGTAAATATCAGCAGATTTTCATATTTTGCCTCAACGGTGCTGAATCCTGAATCTTCTGCATGGGTGTTTTCGCTGATAATAGCAGTTTGTGCAGGCTATTCATCAAGGTTCGGAATCGAGGGATTAAGCCGTTTTTCAGCCTTTGGATTTATACTGATAGTATTGACTGTGCTTGTGGGTACAATTTTTAATTTCAAGAATTATGATGAGATTAATCTTTATCCCGTTATAGCAAACAGCAATCAGGCAATTGCAGAGAATATTCTTTATATGACCTCAAGCTCTGTTGAGGTTGTGGTGCTGCTGTGCCTTGGGAAAAAGGTTAACGGCTCAGCAGTTAAACCCTTTGTTTTTTCAGTAATAGCATCGTTTTTAACAACATTTATACTGATTCTTTTCATTAACGCAACAATGGGCGATGCAGCAAATTTACAGGCCTTTCCTGTTTACACTATGTTTCAGCTTGCGAAAATCGGGTTGTTTGAAAGGCTTGATGTTTTGCAGATTTCCTTCTGGATATTCGGCATATTTATAAAATCAGTATTGCTTATTTACTGTTCATCAATTTCAATCAAAAGCTACAAAAATAGTACTAAATGTATAGTTTTTTCTGTTTTGGCACTGGCAGTATCATTTGCCCTGACTGAATTTATAGATCCAAGTACGATTACACCAACAGCTCTTATAGCACCTTATCTTGTGGCTTGTGTTTTAATACCGCTGTTTACTCTCATATTTAAGAAAAAGAATTCAGGTGATGAGCTAATTGAAAAATTTTAAACTGTTTAAAATAATTGTATGTATTGCTTTAATTTGTTCTGTTTTTTCTGGTTGTATGCACCAGACCAATCTGAAAAACCTGATTGTTATTGAAGGTGTAGGTATTGACAATGATGAGGATGGGGTGCAGCTTACCGTTCAGAGTCTTAATCCCGGTAAATCAACGGGTGTTGAAAAGCCGGAGGGCAATATGACAATAAATACTGTTGAAAAGGGGACAACAATTGTTGAGGCGATTTCCAACCTGAACAAGGCTATGTCAAAGGAACTGTTTTTCGGTCACAATAAAATCATCGTGTTCAGCCGTGAGATTTGTGAAACTGACCTTAATAATAAGCTTGACTATTTTCTTCGTTCGTCAGATGCCCGTGCAGATGTTGCTGTTTGTATGGCTGACGGTGATGCGAAAAAGGTGCTGGAGAATTCTGAGGACGGAGCACATGTTCCTGTTGAAAATATGGTTTATCTTATCGGGAATGGTCAGAAAATGGGCACAAGTATTTATATTACCACGAATGATTTGCTGAATTTGTATGCTGACAAGACGACCGATATGTATTTGCCTGTTCTTAAAGAGCGTGCTGACCAGGATAATGTTGAGCTCAGCGGAATAGCCATATTCAGCAATGATAAATTATCCTATATTCTTGATGAAGAGGAAACGCTTGGTTTTATGCTTATGTCGGGTAAAATTAAAAATTGTTACCTTGAAATTCATGACGAGGATTTAGGCAATATCGGTATTGAGGTAATACCCACAAAAATAAAAAAGAAGGTTGACATTGTTGACGGAGGCGTTGTTTTTAAGGTGGATGTCAAGGGTCATCTTATGATTAATGAGGTTGAAAAAGGTATTGCAAATGTTCTTAAAGAAGAACATCTTAAAATGATATGCAGCAAAGCGGAGGAAAAAATTTCTTATTTGTGCAGCCGTGCATTTTCAGCCTGTCAGGAGCATGACAGTGATTCAATAAGGGTGGGTGAGTATCTTGCAAAGGACAGCCCTGAATCCTATGAGCTTTTATCAGATGACTGGAACAAGTATTTTAAAACGGTAAGTTTTTCCGTTAAGTCTGATATAAATCTTAAAAAAATCAGTGATAACACTCAAATAGAGTAATGCACTGCCTGAATATGTTAACCAATTCACCATTGCTGCTGCCTGAAAATTTTCCAAAGCAGACTATTGCAGGCACAGCAATTGTGATTGCAAACAGAATTGCATATATAATCAATGCTCTTTTCAAATTTCCCATCTCCTTGACTTTGATTAAAAATAAATGTATAATAAATCTATTATTAAATTTTATTAATGTAATTTATAAGTTATTACAAACTATGCGAAAGGAGATAATTTATGCCTACTAATTATATTTCACCAATATCAATGGACGCTTTGTCAAACCTTTGCGGCGAGCTTGACAAGAATAACTCAATTAAGCCTGCTGATTATAAGAAATATCAGGTTAAGAGAGGTTTAAGAAACAGCGACGGAACAGGTGTTATGGCAGGTCTTACACGAATTTGTTCGGTTGAAGGCTATTACATAATCGATGGTGAAAAGGTGCCTAAGGATGGTAAGCTGTCATACCGTGGCTATGATATAAACGATATAGTCAAAAGTGTTGTTAAGGATGACAGATTCGGATTTGAAGAGGTGGTATGGCTTCTTCTTTTCGGTGAACTCCCGACAGAGCAGCAGCTTGTAAGTCTTATGGAGGTGCTTGCTGAGTGCAGAGAACTGCCTGACGAATTTATTGAGGATATGATTATGAAAAATCCCTCAAAGGATATTATGAATAAAATGGCGAGATGCGTTATGATTCTTTATTCCTTTGATGAAAATCCTGACGATATTTCCATTCCGAATGTTCTGCGTCAGTCACTTCAGCTCATTGCACAGATGCCTACTATTATGAACTCTGCTTATCAGGTTAAGCGCCGTTCATTCTATAATAAAACAATGTTCCTTCATCCTATAAAAAAGGAGCATTCAACTGCTGAGTGTATTTTATATCAGTTAAGGGCTGATAAGCAGTTCACACGAGAGGAAGCAAAGCTTCTGGATATTTGTCTTATGCTTCATGCTGATCACGGCGGCGGTAATAACTCTACCTTTTCAACAAGAGTTCTTACCTCCAGCGGTACAGATACATATTCAGCCATTACTGCAGGCTTCGGTTCATTGAAGGGTCCAAAGCACGGCGGTGCGAATATCAGAGTTGCAAATCAGATGAACGAGATTCTTGCAAATGTTTCTGACCCTACAGACAAGTCACAGATTAAGGATTACCTTGTAAAAATTATGAACGGTGATGCCGGTGACGGTTTAGGTCTGATTTACGGTATGGGTCATGCCGTTTATACAAAGAGCGATCCAAGAGCAGTTATTCTTAAAGAAAATGCAAGAAAACTTGCTTATGAAAAGGGCTATGAAAAGGAATTTGTAACCCTTGAAAATATCGAGCTTTTAACACCTGAAGTTTTTGCAGAGGTAAAGGGTGTTGAAAAAACAATGTGTGCCAATGTTGACCTTTATTCAGGTCTTGTATATAAAGTGCTTGGTATACCTGAGGATTTATATACTCCTCTTTTCGCCACTGCACGTATTGCGGGCTGGTGTGCACACAGACTTGAGGAATTAACCTCCAACGGTAAAATTATTCGTCCGGCATATAAGAGTGTCAGCCGTGCAAGAGAATTTAAGGACTTAAATAACAGATAATAAGGAGAAAAAAAGTGCAGAGAGCAAGAGGAAAGCTACCGATTTATTTAATTGCAGTCTTGGTTTTTTCCTCCTGTCTTGTGCACTTTTTTCAGCTTTTAAGATTTACCGATAAAAGCACGGGATATATTAACGGCAGTACGATAATGCCGGTTATCGTTTATGTTCTTGTTTTTGCTGCTGTCGGTTTGGCGGGGCTTTATTCAAACAGGTGTGAGAATTTAATGCCGATAGATTTGTCAGACGGTAATAGAAAATTGTATTTCAGCTCTGTCTTTTTGTCAGTAACAATGTTTGCCGATTTTTTGCATAAGTGCTTTCGTTGCTATGACTATATTTCCAAAACAGCATATGTTGAGTATGCCTATATAATCCCGCTTGTATTGTCCGGGCTAGCTGCGCTCATTTGCTGTTTCTATTTTGCTGTATTTTCCATTACGGCAAAGGGCTCAAATTACGATTTCAGGAATTTTACATTTCTGCATCTTGTTCCTGTGTTATGGTCGTTTACCCGTCTGATACTCATTATGATAAAAATTGTTGATGTTAAGCAGGATTCGGATACCGTGCTGGAATTTTTACTGCTGTCATTTATGCTGATGTTCTTTTTCAGCTATGTATTAATTCTGGATAACAGCGGCAGAGCCTCAAAGCTTTTTGTGTTTTCTGCGCTTTCAACCTTTGTCTTAGCATCGGTAATTGCCTTACCGAGGATAGCAATCATTATCACAGGTAATGGTGAGGTGCTTTATCCGGTGGATTATACGAGCATCAGTTATTTTGCTGCGGGACTGTTTGCAGTTTTGCAGATAAAGTAGGAAAAATAAATTAAATAGTTTAAATTAGAGGATTATATTTTGTTTTTAGAAAATTTAAAAACAATAGCATTGCAGGTTTTGGTTTTGTATCTTATTGCAGGGATCGGTTTTGTAACTGACAAAACAGGTGTATTTAAGCAAAAGGATGCAAAGAGATTAATTGATTTGCTTTTCAATGTTATTCTGCCTATAGCTATTGTTCATACGTTTATGACAATGGAGTATTCGGCAGAGCATGTTAAGGGCATATTTATTGCTTTTATCTGTGCCTTTGCAACTCATATTTTCGGTATGCTTATTTCACTTTTAACCTTCAGAAAAAGGTCGCTCAAGGAGCGTGGCATTTACCATTATGCCACAATTCTTTCCAATGCTGCGTTTCTTGCGTTGCCGTTGGCAAAAAGTGTTATAGGGACAGAGGGTATTTTTTACTGCTCTGTTTATGTTGCGGTATTCAATATGTTTGCCTTTACTGTTGGTATTTATGAAATGTCAGGTCATGAGGCTAAGCTGGATTTAAAAAAGATTGTTCTCAATCCCGGTACAATATCTGTGTTAATCGGATTGCCGCTGTTCTTTTTACAGCTTGATATTCCGGATGTTATTGAATATCCGATGGAGCTTGTGGGAAGCTGTAATTCTCCGCTTGCAATGATTGTTTTCGGGACCTTTTTAGCGAATTCAAGCTTTAAGGATATGTTTGCAAAAAAGGAAATCTATTTTGTTTCATTTTTAAGACTGCTGGTTATACCTCTTTGTATGATTGGTGTGTTTTATCTTTGCGGTGTCAGGGGGGCACTGCTTGTGGCTATGGCAATCTCAGCCTCAGCCCCCACAGCTACAAACACTGCTATGTATGCTGCGAAGTATCACAATGATACTGCTCTCGGTTCGGAGCTTGCGGCACAGTCATCTGTGCTGTCAATCGCTACAATGCCTGTTGTGGTGGCGGTAGCGACTGTTTTGCAATGATAATGTGTTTAAACATGCAGTGAATTAAATGTAAATTTATTTAAAATAAAAATGGACTGATGTTGAATTATCCTTTAATATAAATTATAATTAATATGTGATAGTTTTAGATATTTGACAATAAGTATATAAAGGGTGATTTTATGAAATTAGTTATAGCGATTGTATCGAATAAGGATTTACCGCAGGTGCTTGCAGTTACAAGTGCCGAGGGATTTTTTTCAACCAAAATAGCAACACAGGGTCAGTTTTTACAGAGCGGTCAGACAACAATTTTGTATGGTGTTAATGATGACAGAGTTGATGATTTATTTGACCTTATCAGAAATAATGTAACCAAAAGAGTACTTAAAGAAACATCTGTTGAAAGCACGATTGAGGGTTCGCTTTTAAAAAAGCCTGTTGATGTTGAGGAATTCGGTGCAGTGGCATTTGTTATTAATGTAGAGGATTTTAAGAAACTTTAAAATGAACAAGCTTGACTTTATCGGGAATACACGTGTTGTTGAACAGCTTGGGTGTCTTATTGACTCCAAGCGTTTTCCTCATGCTCTGATTATTGAGGGCGAGCACGGTCTTGGTAAAAAAACTTTGGCAAGAAGGCTTGCAGGTGCTCTTGTCTGCCGCGGCGATAATAAGCCCTGTGGTGAGTGCCGGCAGTGCCGTAAAGCGGAGCAGGGGATTCATCCCGATATTATTGAGCATATTGCTGAGGGCGGCAGTAATTCATTTCACGTTGATGTAGTAAGAAATATAGTTAATGATGCCTTTATGCGCCCTAACGAGGCTGAATATAAGGTTTACATTCTGGGTAATGCTGAGTGTATGAATGCTTCTGCACAGAATGCATTGCTGAAAATTCTGGAAGAACCACCTGAATATGTGATTTTTATAATGACTGTTTCATCAAAAAGTATGCTGCTTGAAACTGTGCTGTCACGCAGTGTTGTTGTGCGCCTTGAGGGTGTAGATATTAAAGAGGGTTCACAGTATATTGCTGCACATTCTGAGAGTGCGGATATTGCTTCTGCAGCACGTCAGCTTGAAACCTTTAACGGAAATATAGGCAAGGCTCTTGGTTCTTTACAAAACGGCAGGGTAAGCGAAATAACGGATATCTGCCTGAATGTCTGCAGTGCATTGGTGGGTGACAGCGAATATTCGCTTTTAACGGCGTGTTCTGCTTTTCAGAATGACAGGCAAAGCATTATTCTTGCAATGGATTTTTTGAAAAATATTTTCAGAGATGCATTGGTGTACAAGCCGTCTGCTGACCTGATTTCGGGCCAGACGGAAACAGTTACCATGCTAAAAAATAGGATAACACGTCAAAAGCTTATTGACTTAATTGCTATTTGTGATAAACTTAAGGAGATGGCAATTAAGAATTCAAACAATTCATTGCTTATTACAAAAATATGTTATAGCCTTAGACAAGCCATTGGCAGATAGGCTATTTGGAGGATATATATGACAAAGGTTGTTGGTGTCCGTTTTAAGGATACAGGCAAAACTTACTATTTTGATCCCTGTGGTATTGATTGCCGAAAGGGTCAGGTGCTTGTGGTTGAAACTGCAAAGGGTATTGAGTGCGGTACTGCACAGTCAAATGTTAAAGAGGTTGACGATGACGAGGTTGTTGCACCGCTTAAGCCGGTTAAGAGAATTGCCACAGAGGAAGATTTAAAAATCATTGAGGAAAACAAGGCTTATGAAAAGGATGCACTTGTTGTGTGTGCTGAAAAAATAAAAAATCATAATCTTGAAATGTTCCTTACTGATGCAGAATGTTCCTTTGACAGAACAAAAATTATTTTTTACTTTACTGCAGACGGCAGGGTTGATTTCAGAGAGTTAGTTAAGGATTTAGCTGCGCATTTCCGCAAAAGAATTGAGCTCAGACAAATCGGAGTGCGTGATGAAAGCAGATTGCTCGGCGGTCTTGGCATTTGCGGCAGACCCTTCTGTTGCTCTACATTTCTGGATGATTTTCACAGTGTTTCAATAAAAATGGCTAAGGATCAGGGCTTGTCCCTGGCGCCCGGTAAAATCAGCGGAACCTGCGGCAGACTTTTGTGCTGCTTGAAATATGAACAGAATTCATATGAATATCTCAACAAAATCACACCGAGAAAGGGTGCGGTTGTTGATTGCCGTGAGGGCAGGGGAACTGTTGTTGATGTTTCAATTCTTACCGGTATGCTTAAGGTTCAGCTTGATAAAGCACCTGAGGCACTGCCTGTTTCAGTTAACAGGTCTGAGGTACGAGTTGTCAAAAAAGGTAATTTTGACAATTCTAAAGAAAAATCTTCAAATGAGTAAAAATCACTTGATTTTTTAATAATATACTGTTATATTATTGGTATAGCTTGATGATGTAGGAGGTGTATCTATAATGGCATACGCAATTTCAGATGATTGTATCTCATGCGGCGCTTGTGCTGCTGAATGTCCTGTAAGTGCTATTTCAGAGGGTGACGGTAAGTTCGTTATTGATGCTGACACTTGTATTGAATGCGGCGCTTGCGAAGGTGTTTGCCCTGTTGGCGCTCCTGCACAGGAATAATTTTACAATACATTAGTTTAAAAGCACGTTCGTAATGAATGTGCTTTTATTTTTTATTTTTCTTGCAATGTTTAACTATGTCTGTTACAATGAAATCAGGGTGATAATATGAGTGATAAAAACTCTAAAGATGATAATAAATCAAAAAGCATTCTTCAGTTTATTAAGTTTGCACTCTTTTCTGCATCTGCAGGGATTATTCAGGTGCTCAGCTTTACTTTGATGAATGAGGTGCTTATTAAACTGCCTTTTATGCAAAGGGTGCTTGAAAGCAATGACACTTTTGCAAGGATTATGGAAAATGAATACGGTCCGATGTATCTGATTGCATTGCTGCTTTCTGTTATATGGAACTTTACCTTTAACAGAAAATTCACCTTTAAATCAGCCGCTAATGTGCCGATTGCAATGCTTAAGGTTCTTGCTTTTTATGCGGTGTTTACCCCTGTTACTGTTGTTTTGGGTAATTACTTTACTGCAAGGTTTGCTGATTTTTCAGCAATTGAATATGTTGTTCTCGGCGTAACAATGGCTTGTAATATGATAACTGAATTTATTTATGACAAGCTGGTTGTGTTCAGAAATCAGGAAAATACAGCAAAAAAATAAATTTAAACGGAGTATTTTTATACTCCGTTTTTTGCTGATATCTGATATAAGTGTGCATAAAATATCAGGATTATTAAACTGCTTTTTAGTAAAATGCTGATGTACCCGAAATCATCGGGTCAGCGGAAAGGAGAGGCTTATGAATATTACCGATAGTCTGCAGAATGCAATCAATTATATTGAAGATCATTTGACAGATGAGATTGACTATTCCTGTCTTGCACAAAAAGCCTGTATGTCAAGCTATTATTTTCAAAGGATTTTCAGTGCTTTGTGTGGTTATACCGTGGGAGATTATGTCAGATACAGACGGCTCACACTTGCCGGCAGTGAGCTTTTGCAGCAAAAGGCTAAGGTAATTGATATTGCTCTTAAATATGGATATGAAACGCCTGAAAGCTTCACAAGAGCATTCAAGGAGTTTCACGGCATTACACCATCAGGTGCAAGAGAATGCGGTGATAAGCTGAAATATTTTTCTCCTCTTTCCGTATCAATAACATTAAGAGGTGGTTTTATGGAAAATTTCAAAAAGGACAATTACAGGATTGTAAAAAAGGATGCCTTCACCGTGCTTGAAAAGGTTGAACAGCATATGGTGGACAATGACAACAACAAAAATACTATACCGGAATTTTGGACAAGAAGCTGGCAGGATGGTACAGTCAAGACCTTGCTCAGTAATTTGTCCGGCAGCAAGGATTTGCTTGGAATATGCTACAATCATCATTCCGGGTATTCCGCTGAACTGTTTGATTACGCAATCGGCTGCACTTGTGCTTCTGATGTCGAAGTGCCTGAGGGCTACAGAGTTAATACAATTCCTGCAAGAACCTGGGTGGTGTTTGAATGTGTCGGACCCATGCCGCAGGCTATGCAGCAGGCTTGGCATACTATTGCCAGTGAGTTTGTGCCGTCCGGTGAATATGAGCTGACATATGAGTTTAATATTGAGGCATACAGTGCAGGCAATATGACATCTGATGATTACAAAAGTGAAATATGGGTGCCAATCAAAGAAAAAGTATAAAAGTGAAGCCTTACGGATTTTGTCCGTAAGGCTTTTTCATAATATGTATTCGGTTATTGTACCTCTTAAATAATCAGAATTTACGACATAATCACCATGACCCTTACCCTTTATGATTCTCAAGGTTGAGTTTGGTATACTGTCAGCAATCAGATGTGTTTCCTTTTTGCGTATTATATCAAATTCTCCTGCCAAAACAAGAGTGGGGCATTTGATTTTTTTTAGTTCACTGACAGTAATATTCGGTTCAGTCAGCATCATTTTTGTGCGTTTGTCGTGGCTAAAGAAATATGATACTTCCGAACCCAAACGGATTAATGGTTTTAAGCCGTTTGGTGTGATGTTTGCACCGGATATGATCATTTTTTCAAAAGCATCAGGTCTTTTGATACAGCAGAGCAGACCTATAATTCCGCCATCACTGAAGCCGTAGAAGCAAGGCTTTTCAAGCTTTAGCTCATCAATAAAGCGCAGTACATCATCTGCCATATCCGTGTAATGAAGAGTTTCGGTGCTGCTGCTTTTGCCGTGACCTCTGCTGTCAATAGAATATACGGTAAAGCTGTTTTTTAATGAAGCTGTCAGCTTATTGAAAATTGTGTGATCCTCCTTGTTGCCGTGCAGGAGAATAAGCGGTTTGCCTGTTCCGATTTTTTCATAATAAATTTCAGGTGGTGACTTAGTGAACATTATTCCTCGTTTATAACCTCGCTGTAAAATCTTTCGGTATCCTCGTTCCAACTGCTGATAACATCCTCGCTGAGCTCACTGGGCGTAAGATTAAATGTGTCGGTCAGCTCCTGCTCAAAAGCATATGTAACCTTTACTGCACCACTGTAGTTAAGGTGATTGCCGCCGTCTTTTGTATCCGTTTCCCAGTTGAAATTATCAATTTTATTCATATCAGTATTATAATCTATGAAAATTAAATTGTTTTTTGCTGCAAGCTCTTTAACAGCATTGTGCTTGCTGTAATTCCAGCTTGTGCCTGCAGGAATTGAAACCAATGCAAGGCGGCAATTATGTTTTTGACAAAGGTCAAGGATTTTGTCAAAATACTTTTGCGTGTTTCTGTCAATTTCTTCTGCTTTTGAGTTCTGTTTGCCAAGGTATGTTTTGCCGTGCTCGAAGCGCTGTGCCTTTTTATCAGCAATGAAGCCCTTTGCAATAAATTTATACTTGCCTCTGAGGTTAACAAAATCGTTTTTGTTAAGGTCCTTCCATCTGTAATTATATTTCATCAAAGGGAATTTGTAGTTGATTCCTGCGATGATAGCCTCGTCAACATTTGTAAAATTCTCGTGAAATTTTTTTATGCCATAGGCGATACCCTGTTTGATTGTTCGCTTGTTATCATCCTCAGCAAGATTGCCGTTTTTATCAAATTTGTTGATTGTTGTGAACATACAGTCCGTTTCAAAAACGACAAGCTTGGGTGACTGATATTTGAACATCTCAACCAGCTTGTGATAAATCTCAGCAGTGGTAATGCTGGGCATACCCATTACGCAGGTTGTTATTCTTTTGTCCTCCCATATCTGAATGGGATTAATTGCTCTGTAAATATCGGAATTTCCGACCATCATCACGTCAATTGAGTTTTTTGCCTCACCCTTGTATGCACCTGTGATACAGGATGACATTCCCGTAGAATCTGTTTTGCCCTTAGGTGAAAAGACGTTAGAGCAGTAAGCAAAAATAAGGCAGAATACAAGAATAAATGATAATGAACGTACTAAACCTTTCATATTTTTCTTAGTGTTTTTCATAGCTTTTATTTAAAATTTTTTTGATTTTTCTCCAATATTTTTCTTGTTTTTTCTTTAGGGAAGTTGAAATTTCTTTCATAGAAAATTTCGGTATCGCTGTTCCATACCTCCCTTTGTTCATCGGTAAGCTTTGTCGGTTTTAAGCCGTATTTATTTTTCAGAAGCTTTTCATAGGCTGCTGTAATTTTGCTTGCACCTGTGTTATTCAGATGCAGCCCCTCATCCTTTGTGTCCTTAGTCCAGTCAAAGGTCGGTATCAGGTCACTTCTTGTGTTAAAATCAATATAGCTAAGACCGTTTTCCTTTGCAAGCTCCTGGACTGTATTGTGCTTGCGCATATTCCAGCTATAGCCTGACGGTATAGTAACAAGTGCGAGCTTTATGTCTTTTTCCTTGCAAAGGTCAATTATTTTGTTGAAGTATTTTAAATGAAGACTGTCGATAGGCTCTTTTGCTTTATCGTTTCGGTCCATATAAGTATCACCATATACAAATGGCTTTATATGCTTGCTTGTTAAAAAACCTCTGGAAGTAAAGGCACGCTGATTTGAAATATTTGTAAGCTCCCTGAGTGTAAGCTGTTTCCATCTGTAATTGAATTTGATTGTAGGGTATTTGCTGTTAAGAGCTGCCAGTATTTCCTGCTCGGCTTCATCCAGCTTATTCTGTATGGCACTTATTCCAAAGCCTGTTTCTTCAACTTCTTCATCCTTGTATATGAGATTACCCTGTTCGTCAAATTCATTGCCTGTGTCAAATAAACAGTCTGTTTCAAGAACAAGCATTTTCGGTGACTGATTATCTAAAAAGCTTTTGGCTCTGTGATAGGCCTCAGGCTCAGAAATAAATGAATGACCAATCAGGCAGGAGGTAATTCCGCAGTCCATCCATATTTTCATTGGATTTATTCCGCGGTACGCATTGGAATTGCCTAAAATTACAACATCAACAGTGTTTTTTTCAAGGACATTGCAGGAACGTATCATATTAATCGGTTTTTTAGTAGCATCATCCTTAACCTTAGGCAACAGCACATTGGATGCAGTTACAAACAAAAATATAAATATAATTGTAAATATTATAGCATTTCTGAGTCCGTATAGATTTTTCTTTTTGTTTTTCATAAATATATATTTACTTTCTTCTAAAACTGTGCATAGATTGCAGCTGCTTCACCGCCTGCATTGTTGCCATACATACCGACAATTAAAATTGAGAATATCAGCAGCAGATAAAGCACCCATCTTAATATAAGCGGTTTTTGTGCCAGCTCCTCTCTGATATTATGTCCCTTTTCTTTCAGTAAACCTATGATAAATACAACGGCAATACCAATCAAAATTACAGGATAATCCCTGAAGGAGATATGCGGTATTGCTTCCCTTTGCAGTAAATCGGTAAATCCTACTGATTTGAACATCTGTAAAAACAGATTTGTGCTTTCGGAAATGGTGGCACTTCTGAAAATAAGCATACCTGCATTAACTATAATGAATGTTCTCACCATCTGGAACAGATGATAAGGCTTTGTTTCTCTGTTGATTTTAAGCTTTGTACAAAGCTTGTCTGTTATCGGCTTTGTAAATTCGCCGAGCATCATCAGTAAGTAATAGTAAAGTCCGTAAAATATATATTTTCCGCTTGAGCCATGCCATATTCCGTTACAGAACCATACAAAGAATAATGCATAAGCAGCAGGTATCATCTGAACAAAATATTCATTTTTTATATGTTTTTTTGCAAAGGTATTTACTTTTTTAAAGCTTCCTGAAAGGCTGACAGGGTAGAATACATATTCTTTCAGCCACAGACCGAGAGTAATATGCCATCTTCTCCAGAATTCATTGATAGAACGTGCAAAAAACGGCTGCCTGAAGTTTTCGGCAAGCTTTATGTCAAACATTTCGCTGACACCTGCAACTATATCAATACATCCTGAAAAATCGCAGTAAAGCTGAATTGTATAGGATATAATTGCAATTATTACAGCAGTTCCGCTGAATTCATCGGGTTTTTCAAATACTCCGGATGCAATCAGACCTATTCTGTCGGCAATGACAAGCTTTTTGAATAAACCGAAAAGCATCAGCAGAGCACCGTTTTTAACGACATCATAATCAATATAGTGCGGTTCTCTGAACTGTTTGTCAAGTGCACTGTAGCGATCAAAGGGTCCTTCAATAATATGTGGAAAATAGCTTACGAACAGAAGCACTCTGCAGGGATTTTTTTCTGCCTTGACTGTGCCTCGGTAAACATCAACAATATAGCTGATTGCCATAAGTGTGTAGTAGGATATGCCAAGCGGCAGAATAAAGCTGAAGGTTGGAATAACATCCTTATGGGTGAATAATCCGATTACTGAATTTGCCATTCCGCCGAAGAAGTTGCCGTATTTAAGTACTGCAAGTATGGCGATGTTAAGCACAACGATTGCTGTGAGAACTGCCTTTTGCTTTTTCTTTATTGAAGCTTTAAGCTGTTTTCGTTCTGACTTTTCAAGGTCCGCTTTTTTTGCTTTGAACTCGTCATTGAGTCCCTGAATTTTTAATGCACCCAAATAAATGAGCAAGGTGGATGCAATCATAAACAGTGTTAATATTGTGCTGGAGATAGCGTAGAAAAATAAAGATGCAACGAGTAAAACTATCCATTGCATCTTTTTTGGAACAAGATAATAAACTACTCCGGCAATTGCCACAAAAATGACAAAAACTAATGAAGTAATAGACATAATTTACTCTTCGTCCTCTAATTTTTTAATTAAATTCATAATAGCTTCAGCACTGTTGAAATTTTCAGGTACTAAATCTGTTACTGCAATTTCAACATCAAATTCGTCAGCTATTTCATTAACAAGCCTGATGATAGCAAGTGAGTCAAGTATACCCTTATCCACTAAGCCTGTTTCGCTTTCAAAATCAACACCCGGTTTGATTTCCTCCAAAATTTCTAACAATTCTTCCATTTTTCTTTACCTCTTTCATATTTTTATAAATCTTTATATAAGCTCTGCAGAGCTTTTCTGTCAATTTTTCCATTGGCATTTTTGGGCATTTCTTTAATTCTTAATACCTTGTCAGGTGTCATATAAGGCGGCACTTTATTTTTGACCGCTTCAAGCACAATGCTGCTGTCCTTTATTGCGCCTTCATAGACAAGAGCAAGACAGTCGGAATCCTTGTCGTAGACACAGGCACAGGCTTTAACCTTAGGTACACTGTTGGCACCTGCCTCAATCTCACCAAGCTCAATTCTGTAGCCCATTCGCTTAATCTGAAAATCCTTGCGTGTAATGTAAATCAGCTCGCCTTTATCATTATATTTAACAATATCGCCTGTTTTATATACTCGCTCAGGATAGCAGTTGTTTATAGGATTCTGAACAAATGCTTCAGCCGTTTTTTCGGGATTTTTATAGTAGCCGTCTGCCATGAAGCTTGAACGTACAAAAAGCTCGCCCTCTTCGTCAGGCTTTGCCTTTTCACCGTCAGCATTTACAATAAATACATCACAGTTTGTGCAGGCTTTTCCTATGGGCAGACTTTCATCATCGGCAAACTCTCTGTCAACTACATAAAAGGTGCAGATGTCTGTGGTTTCCGTAGGACCGAAAAGATTGGCATAAGTAATACTGCTGTCAAGATTTTTTATCCAGTAGTTAAGCTGTTTTGTAGGCATAACCTCACCTGCAAACAAAACAGTTTTTAAATGCTTCGGCTTTTCAACATCAAATGCCTTCCAGTTTGAAAGTATTGAAATTGCTGTCGGCACCCAGTAAATCGTGTTGATTTCATAATCGTTAAGATATTTAATTAGATTTAACGGAAATGAGAAATTTGCCTTTGGTATTATGTTATAGGTACAGCCGCATTTGATTGTAGAATAAAAGTCTGTAACCGACATACTGAAATAAAGCGGTGTCTGTGAGCCGAAGGAGGTGGTTTCATCAAAGCCGAATTCCTCCGTTACCCAGTTAATATAGCTGGTTAATGCTCTGTGATTGATAACAGTTCCTTTCGGCATACCTGTTGAACCGCTGGTGAAAAGAATATATGCAGTGTCCATATCAATCATCTGACTGCGTATTTCTGAAAGCTTGTCCTCATCGGCAGGTGTTTCAACTGCAGTATTGTAAATACTGAACGCTCTGCCGAATGAATTTGCCAAATCCAAGGAATCATGATCGGTTATTATAATAGGGTTATCAAGTGTATTTAAGATATTCTCTATTCTGTCTGTTGGTGAATGAACATCGACAACAACATAAAAATCACCTGCATACATTGCACCGAGCATGGACTCAATACAGCGTACACTTTTATCTATAAGTATTGCAACAGGTCTTTTTGTGCCCTCCTGAGAAAGATATGTTCCTATTGCCTTTGCGTTTTTCATAACCTCGCTGAAGGTGGCTTTTCGGCTGCTGTCTGTAAAGCCGATTTTATTCGGATATTCAATTGTAGTTTTTTCAAAAAATTCAAGTACATTTCTCATAGCTGTATTTTACCTTAATGATAGAATAAATTCAACTGATTTGACTATTATTTGTCAAAATTTTATCAAATTTTAATAATTCACCTAAAAATAACACTTAGCCGAGTTATATTGAACACTATTCAACATAATCACCCAAATAATAACATAAAATAATACTGAAGTCAATAAAGATTGAAATAAGGGGTAGAATGCAATGTTTAAGGTGAAAGCACCCGACGGAAGTAATAATCTATGTGGTCAGAGGCTTGCACAAATAAGAAAGGCTCAGAAGCTTTCTCAACGCCAGCTTGCATCAAAAATGCAGCTTCTCGGTTATGACGTAGATAACTTTTTTATCCGAAGGGTTGAAAATGGGGAACGTTTTGTTACTGATATTGATTTAAAAATCTTTTGTGAGGCGTTGGGCATTAAGCTCAGCGATATTCTGGATTTTTAGTTAAATAATATCTTTATCAGACTTATGCTTACCGACTGTTTATATGCAGTCGGATTTTTGTTTGCCTGATTCCCTAAACCTCTCCATAATATATAAGTGTCAAAAAATGGCGGAAGTGTTGCAAAAAATTTATCGTTTTTTTAATTATATCGAATAATGTGTAGTTTTTGTGTTGGTAAAATATTATTTTGTATATATTATTTGCTTGATTTTATAATAATTATTGTTTAAAATGATAATGGTAAAATATTGTTGATAAGGGTATTTAAAATGTTCAGAGAAATAAGAAGAAAAAAGCAGCAACTTTCCGATGATGAATGTAGGGAAATTCTTGAAACAGGAAAAACGGCTGTTCTTGCAGTTCATGGTGATGATGATTATCCATATACCATTCCGCTGAATTATGTTTATTATGAGGGGAATATATTTTTTCACTGTGCAAAAACAGGACATAAGCTGGATGCAATTGAAAGAAATCATAAAGTGTCAATTTGTGTAATTAAGCAGGATGACGTTGTACAGCAAAAATTCACCACTTATTATAAATCCGTGGTATGTTTCGGCAGGGCTGAAATGGTATTGGATACAGATGAAATAAAGAAAGCAACAACAGTTCTTTCCGAAAAATACTGCCCCGATCATCTTGAAGGTATTCCGGCAGAGCTTGAAAAGGGCTTTCCTGCTCTTGCAGTTGTAAAAATAACACCTGAGTTTATTACAGGTAAGCAGTGTATTGAGCTTGTAAAATAGTACTGTTACATTGTATTTGATAGGAGATATTTATGGCTGTTCATATCTTAAAAAATAATGTATTTATTCTTGAAACAAAAAATACACACTATGTATTCGGTATAGATGAGCGTGGTTATAACCGTCATATCCACTGGGGCAAAAAGTGCAGATGTGAGGATTATGAAATGGTCATTAAAGGTGATGAAAACTCAAATCACTCTTTTCTTGACTGGTATAAGCAGGAACTGACTGTTTTCGGCTCAACAGTGTATCGTGACTGTTCGGTCAAAATGAATTTCGGTGATGGATGCCGTGAACTTGATTTGGAATATAATGGCTATAAAAACAGTGAAAATCAGCTCACATTAATGTTTAAGGATAAGTACTATCCTGTTGAGATTTGTTTGAATTACTGTATTTATGACGATTTCGATATCATTAAAAGGTTTACCACAATAAAAAATACAGGCAGTGAAGCTGTAAGCTGTGAAAGACTTTTCAGTGCAGAATTTTCTCTGCCGTCAGTTAAGCCCTATACGTTCAGAAATACAAATGGTGCATGGGGTGCAGAATTTACCGAATGCACAACCGAGCTCACAGGCGGTTATGCTGTGTGGGAAAGCAGAAAGGGAGCCTCAAATCATACTGCTTCGCCATATTTTATTGCATCACAGAATGCTGATGAAAAAAGCGGTAGTGTTTACTTTGCTTCACTTGCATATTCAGGCAATTTCAAGGTCAGTGCAAGCCGTGATTTGTTCGGCATTACCCGTATTCATATGGGTATGAATGATTTTGACTTTTCACATACAATAAAAGCAGGTGAAAGCTTTGAAACACCTGTCGTGTATTGCGGTCTGACCGACGGCTTTGGTGATATGAGCCGTCAGATGAACCGCTTTGCAGTGGAGCATATTCTGCCAAAGCAGTTCAATAAAGAGCCTCTGCCTGTGCTTTATAATTCATGGGAGGCAACAGGCTTTAATGTTACTGTTGACGGACAGACCCGACTTGCCGAAATAGCAGCAGCACTTGGGGTTGAGCTTTTTGTTATGGATGACGGCTGGTTCGGTCAGCGTAAAAATGACAGAGCAGGTCTGGGTGATTGGTATGTAAATAAGAAGAAATTCCCTAATGGTCTTGGTGAGCTGATTGATAACGTGAATAAGCTTGGTATGGATTTTGGTTTGTGGGTTGAACCTGAAATGGTTAATCCTGACAGTGATTTATATAGAAAGCACCCTGAATGGGCATATCATTTTGATACAAGACGGGCAAGTGAAATGCGTCATCAGTTGGTTCTGAATATGACAATGCCTGAGGTGCAGGATTATGTATTTAAAATGATTGATGATTTGCTCTGCGAGTTTAATATCAAATATATCAAATGGGATATGAACAGACCTTTTTCAGAGGTTGGTGCTGAAAATCTTGATGACCCGAAAATGTATTCATATCTGCATACCAAAGCTGTTTATGACATTGCGGATAAGCTTAAAGCAAAGCACCCGGATGTGCAGATTGAAGCCTGTGCTTCCGGCGGCGGCAGGGCAGAGCTTGGTGCTATGACTCATTTTGATATGGTATGGACCAGTGATAATACGGATGCTATTGACAGAATGACGATACAAAAGGGCTATTCTCTTTTAAGACCGATTAAAGCAATGCGCTGTTGGGTAACAGATGTCAGCAGTTATAACAAGCCCTGCTCACTTGATTTCAAATTTAATATTGCTATGCAGGGGTCATTAAGTCTTGGCGGCAATTTAGCAAAATACAGTGATCATGATCTGGAAATATGCAAAAGAAATATTGCTCTTTATAAAACAATCCGTGATATTGTTCAGTTTGGCGACCTTTACAGACTGCTCAATATTGAAGAGGATGAGGTGCTGCTGAATCAGTATGTTAATGATGATAAGACAAAAAGTATTGCTTTTCTTGCTGCAAACGGAACAAAGTTTTTTAAGAAAACAATGAATCTTGTTTTTGCAGGTCTTGATGAGGACGGTTTGTATTCATTGACAGTACGTGACAAAAGCTATGTTAAATCAGGGGCTTATTTTATGAATGTCGGTGTTCCTCTTCAAATCCGAGGTGTCGATTTTAATGAAATAATAACCATTAATAAGCTTAATAAAAAAGATTGTTAATTACATTAACTGATAGTTTTGTTTACATTGTTTCGGGTGAAAATAGTATGAATGATATTTCTGTAATTATTGATGAATATGAAAGGTTAACGGGTATTCGGCTTTGGCAGTCGCAGGTGTTTGAGTCTGCGGTTGAAATCAGTCAGACTGAAGACGAACGGGAGGATTGCCTGATAATCAAAACTCTTTATGCTTTGCCTGTCGGTACTGACGGCAATATGGGTTTTATTGCATTTATAGAAACGGTAAAGTGCCTGTTTGATTATGATAATGAAATATCATCGGCAGAGCCTGTGGGCTATGAAATTGTCGCAAGACTGTAAAATATGAGGTGGAAATATGGCAATTTATGATATTGCAGGGTTAAAAGTAAATATTGTTGACCCCAAGGGCAGAACAAAAAAACAGGCAGTACCTTATCTTGCAGAGTGCCAGGATGAAAATCAGCCTGTTGATATTAATATAAATGTAACAGATGAGCGTGTCAGAGCTGCTGTGGCAGAGCATCCTGAGCTTCAGCAGGGCGACTGGGAATATATGCTGACGGGTTCGGATTTTTATACTGAGCTTATAAAATTTGACGGTATACTTCTTCATTCCTCCTGTATAGTGGTTGATGACCTTGCCTATGCTTTTTCCGCAGACAGCGGTGTTGGCAAATCAACACATACCCAGCTCTGGTTAAAGCATTTTGGTGACAGGTGCTATATGCTCAATGACGATAAGCCTGCCATAAGGCTTATTAATGGTGAGGTTTATGCCTGCGGCACGCCCTTCAGCGGTAAGTATGATTATTCGGCACCGAAAAATGTTAAGCTTGCAGGAATATGCTTTTTACAGAGAAGTGAGGATAACTGGATAAAAAAGGCTGATACAAGCAAGGCTGTTTTCAATATTTTTTCTCAGACACTGAGAAAGCTTAATCATTCTGATATGAACAGATTGTTTGATGTGCTTGAGCAGATTTTTGCAAAGGTTCCGCTTTATGAACTTGGCTGTAATATCAGTGATGATGCTGTCCTGACCTCATATAATGCAATGAAAAAGTAAAGTAACTAAAAATACCGCCGGCAGTTTTCTGCCGGCGGTTTGTTGTTAGATTATAATGCTTTGGTTTCAATTTCGTCAAGAATTCTTACAAGGAATTCATCAAGGGTTGCTGCACCCTCGTCGCCATTCTTCCTTGAACGGACAGAGATTGTGTTGTTTTCAATATCCTTATCACCTGCAAGGAGCATATAAGGAACCTTTTCAAGCTGAGCAGAACGGATTTTAAATCCGATTTTTTCAGACCTGTCATCAATCTCGCAGCGAATGCCCTTTGTCTCAAGAGCTTTCTTGACATCATACAGATAATCAAGGTGTCTGTCAGCGATAGGCAGCAGCTTAACCTGAACCGGAGCAAGCCATACAGGATAAGCACCTGCAAAATGCTCAGTAAGAATACCGATAAATCTTTCAATGCTTCCGAATACAACACGATGAATCATAATCGGTCTGTGCTTTTCGCCGTCTGAACCGACATATTCAAGCTCGAATCTTTCAGGTAACTGGAAGTCAAGCTGAATTGTACCACACTGCCATGTTCTGCCTAAGCAGTCAGTAAGGTGAAAATCAAGCTTAGGACCGTAGAATGCACCGTCGCCCTCGTTAACTTCATAGTCATAGCCAAGCTCAGTGATAGCATCACGGAGTGCGTCTGTAGCAATATCCCAGTCTTCTTTTGCACCCATTGAATCCTCAGGCTGAGTAGAAAGCTCAATATGATATTCAAAACCGAATGTGCTGTAAACTTTGTTAATAAGGCTTACCACACCTTTGATTTCGTCCTTAATTTGTTCTCTTGTCATGAAAATATGAGCATCGTCCTGTGTGAAGCAGCGAACCCTCATAAGTCCGTGCAAAGCACCTGAAAGCTCATGTCTGTGAACTAAGCCAAGCTCACCCATACGAAGCGGTAAATCTTTATAAGAATGCATTTTTGTTTTGTAAACAAGAATACCGCCGGGGCAGTTCATAGGCTTAACAGCAAAATCTGTATCATCAATAACTGTTGTGTACATATTTTCTTTATAATGATCCCAGTGACCGCTTCTTTCCCATAATGCACGGTTCAGCATCATTGGCGACTGGATTTCATCATAGCCTGCTTCACGATGAATTTCTCTCCAGTAGTCAACAAGAGTGTTCTTCAAAATCATACCCTTTGGTAAGAAGAATGGGAAGCCCGGACCTTCTTCCATAATAGTAAACAGCTCAAGTTCTTTACCGATTTTTCTGTGGTCACGCTTTTTGGCCTCTTCAAGCATTGTTAAATGCTCCTCAAGCATAGAGGCTTTTGGGAATGCAGTTCCGTAAACACGGCAAAGCATCTTGTTTTTAGCGTCACCGCGCCAGTAAGCACCTGTGCAGTTTGTGAGTTTGAATGCCTTGACAACTTTCATATCCATAAGGTGAGGACCTGCACAAAGCTCAGTGAATTCACCCTGCTTGTAAAAACTGATAGGCTCGCCCTTTTCCGCATGCTCGTTGATAAGCTCAACCTTATAAGGTTCCTTCTTTTCCTCCATAAGCTTAATTGCTTCAGAAGGCTCAAGCTCAAATTTTTCAATATCAAGACCCTCTTTGACGATGGCCTTCATTTCTTTTTCAATTTTCTCTAAATCCTCAGGGGAGAATGGTGTTTCAGTATCAAAATCATAGTAAAAACCGCTGTCAATAGCAGGTCCGATTGTCAGCTTAACGTTTGGGTAAAGTCTTTTAACAGCCTGTGCCATAATGTGTGATGCGGTATGGTTAAATGTCTTTTTTCCGTCGGCATCATCAAAGGTCAAAACCTCAAAATTACAGTCAGTGTCAACTGTGGTTCTTAAGTCTTTAACCTCACCGTTGATTTTACAGGAACAAGCGTTTCTGTAAAGACCCATTGAAATCTCTTTTGTGATGTCGGCTGCGGAAACTGCATTTTCAAATTCCTTAACCGAACCGTCTTTTAATGTAATCTTAATCATAACATTAACCCTCCTAAAAAATAAAAAAATCACCCTGAATAAATCAGGGTGAATTAAATCCACGGTTCCACCTGAATTGCATAAAAATCATTTTATGCCGCTCATTTGCTCTTTAACGGAAGCAATCCGGCTGGTATTGGCAGCACTCAAAGGCGGTAACTTAATCATTTGCTTATGTGCTTGCACCAACCGCACACTCTCTGAAAGCTCCTTAATCAAGCCATATCCTTATCATCGTTTTAATTATTATAACGCTATAAATCTCAATTGTCAACAATGTAAATTTTAACTTATGTCGTCATTGACTTTTTAATACACAGATGTTACAATATATTGTATATAAGCATTATTTTGGTGTATAATATTGTCAAAATATTGTTTTGGACGGAGGATAAAATGCTGAAAAATAAAAAGAAAAACACAGTGTCCGACTATATAAAAGCATTTGTTCTTGCATTGATGTCAAGTCTTGCTGTTGTCGTCTCTAACGGAACTTATATCGCTGCAGACAGTGTTAAGGAAAAATTAGGAAGTCCGTTTTTAATAAAATTATGGCAGGTTAAAGCTGCTTTTTCTTACCCTGATTATTCGGTTTATATGCTGGTTGTATTAGCATTTGTTGCACTGGTCTATTTAATACCGAAGGTCAGCAAAAGAAATATAAAATGGGGTGTGCCGTTTTCAATAATCGGAGCACTGTTTATGCTTTTGTGTGACAGTTATTTTGAGCTTAATTCTTGGGATAAGGTTTTCGGAAGCGGAACGGCTGTTGTTACATCGTGTTTTAAGGGTATAGGAATTGCGACTCTGATTTTCTTTGTATATGATATTGCCAACAGAGTTAATATTGAAAAGCTTGATGTTATCCATAACGGTTTTGATAAAAAATCATTTATGAAGCTTACACTCATTATGATAGCCTGCTGGGTGCCTTATATGATTATTATGGCACCGGGCGCAATGGGTACCGACACAAGGGATCAGTTTGCACAGATTTTAGGCAATGGTGAAATGAGCTGGAGCCCGGGCACTGTACTGAGAGAACCTGATGATATTCTGCTTACCAATCATCATCCTGTTGCTCATACGCTGCTTTTGGGTATTTTCCTTAAATTCGGTGAGCTGATTGGTTCTTATTTTGCAGGCATTGAGCTTTATTGTGTATTGCAGAGCATTGTTTTTGCCTCGGCATTGACCTATTCGGTAATAAAGCTTCAGGAATATGGTATGTCGGAAAGACTTGCAAAGATTGTTTATCTGTTCTTTACACTATGTCCGCTGTTTCCGCTTTGGGGTATGACCACCTTTAAGGATACTCCGTTTTCTATCATGCTTTTGGTGGTAACACTGCTGCTTTATGATGCATTTAAAACGCCTGAAAAATTTACAAAATCAAAATACTGGATTCTTGCAGCCGCTCTGTTTGTTTTGTTGCTTGTAAGAAATAACGGTTTTTATATAGTTCTTCTTTTACTGCCGTTTACTGTTATTCATTTCAGAAAGGACAAAAAATTTGTTCTTAAGATTATATCTGTAATGCTCATTCCTATTTTACTTTTCAAGGTTGGATTCACAGGTGTTGCCTTTAAGGTTGCCGGTGTTAATGACGGCAGCCCGAGAGAAATGCTTTCAGTTCCTTTCCAGCAGACTGCAAGATATATTGTTGAGTTTGAGAATGAAGTTACGCCTGAGGAAAAAGACAGTATTTTAACAATACTCGGCGGCGGTGAAGTAACCCTTAATGAAATTGCTCAAAAATATGTACCTGACAGAAGTGATAGTGTCAAAGGCTTATATAATAAGTATGCAACAACTGAGGATTTGTTAAATTACTTCAAAACCTGGTTTGCACAGCTTGCCAAGCATCCTGCTTGTTATGTTGAGGCATTTTTAAATCTGAATTTCAGTTGGTTCAGCTTTGATTCAAATCACGATGCAATTTATTATAATGGTAATACGGATAAAACAATTCCTGATTATCTTGAAGGTCTTGATAATCCCAAAGCATTGGACGGGGCAAGGTCGGCTGTTTCACAAATGGTTAATATGCTTGACAGAATACCGATAGTATCCTGTTTGTTTGAATTTTCATTCTACACCTGGTGCTATGTGATAATATTCCTTGCAATGCTTATGAGGAAGAGATATACTGAGCTTCTGGTATGTCTGCCGATTTTTGCAAATTATGCAATTTGCTTTGTAGGTCCTGTTGCTTATATGAGATATGTAATACCTATGATTGTATGTATACCGTTCGTAATATTTATTACATTCTCACGAAGTAAAAATGATGAAATTGATGAATCTATAGAACCGGAGGGTAATGAAATATGGATAAAATAGCAGTTCTGATTCCTTGCTACAATGAGGCTGTTACAATAAAAAAGGTTATTAATGATTTTCAGAAGGTTTTGCCTGAGGCAACTATCTATGTTTATGATAATAATTCCAGTGATAACACGGCTGAGATTGCCAAAGCCGAGGGTGCAGTTGTCCGCAGCGAGTATCAGCAGGGCAAGGGTAATGTTATCAGAAGGATGTTCAGAGATATTGATGCCGAGTGCTATATTATGACTGACGGCGATGACACATATCCTGCCGAATTTGCAAGGGAAATGTGTGATAAGGTTCTTGAAAGAAATGTTGATATGGTTGTTGGTGACAGACTTTCATCAACATATTTTGAAGAAAACAAGCGTCCCTTCCACAATTTCGGTAATTCTATTGTAAGAGCAAGCATTAATACTATTTTTAAAAGTGATATCAAGGATATTATGACAGGCTACAGAGCCTTCAGCTATAATTTTGTTAAAACTTTCCCTGTGCTTTCAAAGGGATTTGAAATTGAAACTGAAATGACCATTCACACGGTTGATAAAAATATGTTCTGTGAAAATGTTGTTATTGAATACCGTGACAGACCTGAGGGCAGTGAGTCAAAACTCAATACCTATTCAGACGGCTTCAAGGTGCTTTTAACAATTGCAAGGCTGTTTAAAAATTATAAGCCGTTTCCGTTTTTCTTAATGATTGCACTTGTTTTGTTTTTGCTTTCAGTGGGCTTCTTTATCCCGGTACTGATTACGTTCTTCAAAACAGGTATGGTTGATAAAATTCCGACAGTTATTGTTTGCGGTATAACAATGCTTGCTTCAATCATCAGCTTTTTCTCGGGTCTTGTTCTTGACACCATCAAGCAGAAGAACAGGCAGGATTTTGAAATGGAGCTTCAGAGGTCAAACGACAGGTATAAGGATTTGTTAAACAGATGATTAAAAAGTTATTTGAAAAGTATAAGGAAGTCATCAGCTACGTTTTTTTCGGTGTGCTGGCAACGGTTGTCAATCTTGTATCCTTTAAAATCTTTAATGCGGTACTCGGCGCACATCTCTATCTCTTAACCAATGTAATAAGCTGGCTGATTACGGTTATATTTGCTTATTTTACAAATAAGCTCTGGGTTTTTGAATCAAAAAGCTGGAAGGCAGAAGTTGTAATCAAGGAATTAATCGGCTTTTTCGGAGCAAGAATTTTCAGCCTTGTGGTTGAGGAAGCAGGCTTATGGCTGATGATAGACATAATGCATATGGGCAAAATAAGCTGGGATATTTTCAGCTTTAATCTGGACGGCAATATGATTGCAAAAATAATTATGCAGGTTGTTGTGGTTATTCTTAACTATGTTTTCAGTAAGCTTGTGATATTCAAACACAAAAATGACAGTGACAAACAAAACGGCTCAGATAAACAGGAAAATTAAAATGAATTTTCATATTTCTTGTCAAAATGCTTGACTTTTAGAATGTTTTTGTATATAATCGTGCACAGATATTAACAAAGTATCAAATACCCCCGAAAGAGGAAAAGGGAGGGAATTGAATGAGCCAAGTAAAAGTTAAAGAGAATGAAACTCTCGACAGCGCACTCCGCAGATTTAAGCGCCAGACTTCTCGTGATGGTATTATCCAGGAAGTTCGTAAGAGAGAGCATTATGAAAAGCCATCTGTTGCTCGTAAAAAGAAGAGCGAGGCTGCTCGTAAGAGAAAGTTTAAGTAAGCCAATGGCAAGCTACATATGAGAGTACACTTGTGTACTCTCATATTTTTTATTGACTTAAGGTATAAATTGGATTAATATATTTCTTGGTGATAAATATGAAAAAGATACTCGTTTTAAACGGTCCTAATCTGAATATGACCGGCATAAGAAAAAAGAATGTCTACGGCGGTGAAACCTTAAAGCAGATAAATGATGAGCTTAAGCTTTATGGCAAGGCGAATGGTGCCAAAGTGACATTTTATCAGTCCAATCACGAAGGTGATTTAATTGACATAATACATGAGAGCAAGGATGAATTTGACGGGGTTGTTATTAATGCAGGTGCTTACACCCATTATTCCTATGCAATTCGTGATGCTATAGAGGCAGTAAATGCGTTTACTCCTTTTGTTGAGGTTCATATGTCGGATATACATAAAAGAGAGGATTTCAGAAAAATTTCTGTTATCACAGACGTTTGTGTCAGGCAAATTTGCGGTTATGGCAAGGATAGCTATAAAATGGGTATTGATTTATTGCTTGAAATAATATAAAATGGTAAAGTAAGAAATTAAGATTATAAATCTTGGAGGTATAAATTATGGTATCAGCAGGTGATTTCAGAAACGGCGTTACATTTGAAGAGGACGGCAACGTATTGCAGGTTGTTGAGTTCCAGCATGTTAAGCCGGGTAAGGGTGCTGCTTTCGTAAGAACAAAAACAAAAAATGTTATCACAGGTGCAGTGACAGAAAAGAGCTACAATCCGTCAGCTAAATTCCCGACTGCATTTATTGAGAGAAGAGAAATGGCTTACTCATACAGCGATGACGGATTATATTATTTTATGGATAATGAAACCTTTGATATGGTTCCTGTTGCTGAGGCTGACTTATCAGACAACTTTAAGTATGTTAAGGAAAACGAGATTTGCCGTATTCTTTCATACAAGGGCAAGGTTTTCGGCGTTGAGCCGCCTACCTTCGTAACACTTGAGGTTACTGAAACTGAGCCGGGTCTTAAGGGCAATACTGCAACAAATACGCTTAAGCCGGCAAAGGTTGAAACCGGTGCGGAAATCCGTGTTCCGCTTTTCATTAACGAAGGCGATATGATCAGAATTGATACAAGAACATGTGAGTATATGGAAAGAGCATAAAGTTAAATTTATTTTATAAAACATAAAGGAGTTTTATTATGGAAACTATTGAGAGCTTGGGCTATTTAAAGGGTCTGCTTGACGGACTTGATTTGGATGCAAACAAAAAGGAAACCAAGGTTTTTAATGCTATTGTTGATGTTTTAACAAATCTTTGTGAGGATATTGACGATGTAACCGAGGGTATGGAGCTTATGGCTGAGCAGCTTGATGCTGTTGACGAGGATTTAGCCGAGGTTGAGGATTACCTTATCGACGAAGATGATTTCGATTTCTGTGACTGTGACGATTGCTGCGACTGCGGTGATGAGTGCGAAGAGTTTGAGGTTGAGTGCCCTCTCTGCGGTACTGAAATTACAGTAGATGAGGAAACTGTTCTCGGCGGTACAATTCCGTGCCCGAACTGCGGCGAGATGCTTGAGTTTGAAATTGAAGAGGAATGTGATTGCTGCGACGAGGACTGATAATATGAAAAAATTAATGTCTATCCTTCTTGCTGCTGCTATGCTTATTGCAGTTTTTGCAGGCTGTACTGCTGACAAAAAAGATGATGAAAATGTTACTGAAAGTACACTTCCGTCAGGTCAGGTAACTACTGCAGATGCAAAAATCAAGGATTCAGATGCTATAAACTATATTAAGAATTATTATACCGTTGAGGAGCTCGGTCTTCAGGATGTGGCTGAGGATTACAGTATAATGGTTGCCTCAAACGGCTATGAGCATGATGGCGGCAATTATGTAAAGGTTGTTGCAAACGTAGTTACTCAGAACGAGAATTCAACATCTGATGATGGCACTAAAACTTTTTCTATGAAAACAGTCGGTGAATATCTTATTTCCTTTGACGGTACAAAGGTGCTTAAAAAGGATATGAATACAAATAAGTATTCTGAGATGGAAAACCGTATTGCCGATTATTCTGCTAAGGGCTCCACTGAAAATACAACAGAGGCTGAATAAGTTGCATAAATAATTATAAAAGGGTTGACATCGTCAATCCTTTTTTATTATATTATAATTGTACAGTATATAGTGTTCAGGAGGGGGAACTATGGCTGAGAAAGAAAAAGAAATACGTTATGTTGGTGTTCGGGAAAATTTAGCATACGGCTTTGCTAATGCAGGTCAGGTTTTCGGTTATAATCTTGTGGCAGGCGGCTATCTTTCGCTGTTTTTCACAAAGGTTTTCGGAATTCCTGAAACAGCAGTTGCTACAATGATTTTAGTTCTCGGAATATGGGATACTATCAATGATCCGGTTATGGGCGGTTTGATTGATAAAACAAGAACACGTTATGGTAAGCTCAGACCATATCTTCTTTTTGTTCCCATTCCATTGTCAATAGCAACAATTATGCTTTTTGCAGGACCGGAGATTTTAGCAGATGCAAAGACGGCTACTGTTAAAATTGTATATATGTATATATCGTACTTTATATGGGAATTTTTCTATACCATAGGAGATGTTCCGTTTTGGGGTATGAGTACGGCTATTTCTCCGTCACCATCAGACAGAACAAGAGCAATCTCAAGTGCAAGATTGATTTCAAGTATTTTCGGCGGATTGGCAACACCTTTATTAGTTGTTATGATGGACCTTTCAAATAATCATGTTTGGGAGCTTACGCTTTCACAGGATTTCCTGATATTAGCGATAATCGCAGCAGTTATGATTCTAGGTCTGTTCTCTCTTGCAGGAAGAAAGACAAAAGAACGGGTTGTTCAGTCAATAAAGGAGCCGTCTATTCTTGAAGGCTTTAAGGTTATGTTTAAAAATAAGCCGCTGATGCTTATTATTATCGGTAATGTTATCGGTGCATTAGCCGGACTTGCGGGTGTATTCCAAACATATTATTATTCTGAAGTTTTAAACCTGAATTCCGCTGTTTTGTGGATTAATCTTCCCGGAACTATTTTTGGATTTTTAACATATCTTTTAATTCCGAAGCTTAAGAAAAAATTTGATAATAAGCAGATTGTACTGCTCAATATTATATGTCGTGCGGTGGTCAGCACGCTTGTATTCCTTATAGGACTGGGCTTTTACAATACAAACATAGTTGTTATTTCTGTTCTTCTTATGATTCAGAATTTTGTTTTCTCTTTCTTTAATACAATCAATATGGTTATACCTACAGAGATGATTGGCGATACCGTTGATTATATGGAATGGAAAACAGGCGAGAGAAATGAAGGCGTTTCTTTCTCGGTTTTAACCTTTGTTGGCAAGCTGACAGGCTCACTTTCAACATCACTTGGTACAGCATTGCTTCCGCTTATCGGACTTTCATTTGTTAAAAATGCAGCAGGTGAGCAGGTAACGATTAAGGGCGAGCATACGGATTTATACATATGGGCTTTATTTACCATAATTCCGTATTTACTTGGTTTGCTCTCTATTATTCCTTATCTTTTCTATGATCTTACAGGCAAAAAGCTTGAGGGTATAAGAGCTGATATGAAGGTGCGTCGTGAACAGTTATCTAAAGAGGTATCAGGAGGGGATGTAAATGAATAAAAATAATCTATGCCCCAAATGCGGCAAAAAGATAAGTGCTTTTTATTTGAAAGAAAAATGTCCTCACTGCAACGTCAATCTTCTTTATTATAATCTTGAAGATAATTTAAAGGCTGATGCCTTGCAGGCTCAAAAAGAGGTTGACGCAGTTAATCATTTTTTGGGTATTCTGCGTGCAAGCTCTGTTGCGTCACCGCTTCTGATAGTAAGGCTTGTGCTGTTTTTTACACCCCTTGCATCAATGTGCCTGCCGATGTATGGTGATGTCAGTCTGATTTCACTTATAATGGGGCTTATCAACAGTGAAATACAGATAGGTGATGTTATATTGCCGCTTGTGAGTATGGCATTTGTGATTGTGCTTAGCCTCGCTGTTATTATTTCGTCATTGTTCTCTGTTACGAAAACAGGCTTTTTAAGAAATATGATTTTCAGTGTTGTGAACACAGCAGTGTTTGTTGTGCTCGGCTTAATCATCGGCGGTGCCGGTATTGGTTGGTATATCACACTTGTTATTTATCTTGTTGAAATCGTTATGCATATTCTTTGCGAAAAACAAATCAGAAAAAAGGCAGATTGATTATGAAAAAGAGAGATGCCGTAATACTAATATCACTTTTTTTGGCAGTCGTTTTATTTGTGACCTCTTTGAGTATATATTATTGGTACAGAAGGCATAAACTTCTGTTTGATGTGAATTCGATTACAGCCTACGAGAGCATTGACAATGAAAATATAGTCAGATTTGAAATTAAGGGTACGGCGAAAACATGGTTTTTTGACTTCAAAGAATACAACAATGTCTATCTTCTCGGAGAGGAGTGCGGCGGTGAAACCAGATATTTCAATACCGCTGCAAAATCAGATGTTATGAATATCAGTCATAAAAAGAGTGATTTCACCATAATCGTTGATATTGATAAAACCTCATATAACTGGGGCGATTCTGTTGAAGAATATATATATCAGGAACGCTTTTGCCTTATGGATGCTGATGACAGTAAAGATTACTCAAGTTTAGATTGGGTAATGTTTATGGATGATTATACCGATGTTAAAGTTATTTGGGAAGAGCCGAGAAAAATTGATGATATTCTTTTAGAAATTGAAAATTGGCGTGAATATATGGAATTGCAGGGTGAAGAATATTACCTTACGGATTCTCTGTATTAATGAATCGTTTAAATTTAATTCCTAAAAACTAATTATTGACTAATAATAAAATTAATGTTATTATAACAATATATTTTAAGACTTTGATTGGGCGAGTAGCTTTTTGCCGCTGTTTAAGAGAGCCTGCGGTTGGTGCAAGCAGGCACAAGCAGATTGTGAAAAACACCCATGAGTCCCTGAAGGAAAGCAACAGCGTGAGTAGAATCAGGCGTTTCGGGAGCGTTAATCCCTTTGAGTGAGCCGTTCTCGGCTAATTTAGGTGGTACCACGGAAGCAGTCTTTCGTCCTATTTGGACTTAAGACTGCTTATTTTTATTAAGGGGCATAAAGCTTTTGCAGAGCTTTATGCTTTGATTTGAAAAGGAGATTGATTATGGAATTTTCTACACTTTACAGAACAAAAACACTTGATCAGTTCAGTGAGGCTGATATCGACAGCACAGTTAAGGTTGCAGGCTGGGTTGAAAATATTCGTGACCACGGCGGCGTATCATTCATTGACCTGAGAGATATGCAGGGTGTTATGCAGGTGGTTATGCGTGATACAACTCTGCTTGACGGTATCTCAAAGGAGGATTGTATTTCCGTTGAGGGCTTGGTTGAAAAGCGTGACGAGGAAACAATCAACCCTAAAATTGCAACAGGTACAATTGAGGTTGAGGCTAAAAAGGTTACTGTTCTTGGTAAGGTCCGTCAGCCGCTGCCATTTGAAATTCAGACCTCTAAGGAAACAAGAGAGGATAAGAGATTACAGTATCGCTTCCTTGACCTTAGAAATCAGAAGGTTAAGGAAAATATGATTTTCAGAAGCAAGGTTGTTTCATTCCTCAGACAGGAAATGACAAATATGGGCTTTCTTGAAATTCAGACCCCTATTCTTTGTGCATCTTCACCTGAGGGTGCCCGTGACTATGTTGTTCCAAGCCGTGTGCACAAGGGCAAGTTCTATGCTCTGCCGCAGGCTCCGCAGCAGTATAAGCAGCTTCTTATGGTTTCGGGTGTTGATAAGTATTTCCAGATTGCACCCTGTTTCCGTGATGAGGATGCAAGAGCAGACCGTTCGCCCGGTGAATTTTATCAGCTTGACTTTGAAATGAGCTTTGCAACACAGGAGGATGTGTTCAGAGTAGGTGAAGAAATCTTAACAAAGACCTTTAAGAAATTTGCTCCCGAAGGCTATACTGTTACAGATGCACCTTACCCTGTTATCAGCTTTAAGGAGGCTATGCTCAGGTATGGTACAGATAAGCCGGATTTAAGAAACCCTCTTGAAATTATTGATGTAACTGATTTCTTCCAGAGATGTACCTTCAAGCCTTTCCACGGTCAGACTGTACGAGCAATTAAGGTGCACGCTGAAATCTCTAAGGGCAAGCACGAAAAGCTTCTTAAATTTGCACAGTCCATCGGTATGGGTGGTCTTGGTTATCTTCTTGTTCAGGAGGATAAGAGCTATAAAGGACCTATCGACAAGTTTATCCCTGATGATATGAAAACAGAGCTTGCAGATATGGCAGGTCTTGAGATTGGAGATACAATCTTCTTTATTGCTGACAGTGAAGCACAGGCTGCTTCATACGCAGGTCAGATCAGAACAAAGCTTGGCGAAATGTTTGACCTTATTGAAAAGAATGCTTACCGCTTCTGCTTTATCAACGATTTCCCGATGTATGAGTATAAGGAAGAGGAAAAGAAAATCGGCTTTACGCACAATCCGTTCTCAATGCCGCAGGGTGGCTTAGAAGCTCTTGAAAATGAAGACCCGCTCACAATTCTTGCTTACCAGTATGATATTGTATGCAATGGTGTTGAGCTTTCATCAGGTGCAGTCCGTAACCACGATATTGACATTATGAAGAAAGCATTTGAGATTGCAGGCTATGACGAGGAAGTACTCAAGGCTAAGTTTGGTGCATTATATACTGCATTCCAGTTCGGTGCACCTCCGCACGCAGGTATGGCACCGGGTGTTGACCGTATGATTATGCTCCTGAGAAATGAGGAAAATATCCGTGAGGTTATTGCTTTCCCGATGGACGGCAAGGCTCAGGACCTTATGTGCGGTGCGCCTAATGAAATTACTGAACAACAGCTTCGTGAAGTGCATATTAAGCTTAGAAAATAATTTAATAGACTTTATGATTAAATTAAAATCATAATTCATATAAAGAGGTGTAACTATGATTACCAAGGACGAAGTTTTAAAGCTTGCCCGTCTGGCACGTCTTGAGTTCTCGGACGAGGAGCTTGATAAAATAATTCAGGATATGGATGATATTATTGCCTTTGCCGATACAATCAACAATTCGGTTGAGGGCGATGCTGAAAAAATCAGGAACGTATCTTCAACTGCAACACCTGCCGAGGAATTCCGTGCAGATGTTGTTAAGGAGTCATTGCCAAATGAAAAAATTCTTTCAAATGTCAGCGGCTCAAAGGGTATGTTCTGTGTTAAGGGAGGAATATAAATGAGAGAGCTTATTTCACCTTTATCAAAAATGCTTAAAAACGGTGATATTTCATCGGTAGAGCTTACTGAAAAATATATTGCCGCTATTGAAAATGATAATAAAAAATACAATGCCTATGTTTCAACCACCTTTGATAAGGCAATTGAAAACGCAAAGGCTGCCGATAAATTGATTGCGAACGGCAAAGCAACTGCATTAACGGGTATTCCTATGACACTGAAGGATAATATCTGCAGTGACGGTGATTTGACTACCTGTGCGTCAAAAATTCTTACAGGCTTCAGACCCTATTATGATGCAACTGTCTGGACAAAGCTCAAGGCACAGGGTGCAGTTATGCTCGGCAAAACCAATATGGATGAATTTGCAATGGGCTCAACCAGTGAAACATCGTATTATGGTGCACCGCTTAACCCAAGAAATGTTAACCACGTAACAGGCGGTTCATCAGGCGGCGGAGCAAGTGCTGTTTGTGCAAACCTTGCGGCATATGCTCTCGGCTCCGATACAGGCGGTTCTGTCCGTCAGCCTGCAAGCTTCTGCGGTATTGTTGGTCTTAAGCCAACCTATGGTGCAGTTTCACGTTACGGACTTATTGCTTACGGCTCATCACTCGACCAGATAGGTGTTATGGCTAACTCCGTTAAGGATACAGCCCTTGTATTTGACACGATTGCAGGTGTGGATGCCAATGATCAGACCAGTGTTGATTTTAAGTTCGGCAATATTGCGGACACTCTTGACAGTGCTGACGTTAAGGGGTTGAAAATCGGTGTCGCAAAGGAATATTTTGAGGGTATTAACCCTGAGCTTAAGGAAGCTATTGACAGTGCTGTCAAGTTCTATGAGGATAACGGTGCGGAGATTGTAGAAATCAGTCTGCCTGTTTTGAAGCAGGCACTGCCTGTTTACTATATTATTGCCTGTGCGGAGGCTTCCTCAAACCTCGGCAGATATGACGGTATACGTTATGGCTACAGACCTGAAAGCTTTAATGACGTGGAGGAAATGATTTTAAAAACCCGTACAGAGGGCTTCGGTGACGAGGTTAAGCGCAGAATTATGCTTGGCACCTATGTGCTTTCATCAGGCTATTATGACGCTTACTATAAAAAAGCATGCCTTCTTCGTGAAAATCTTATTGCTGATTTTGACGAGATTTTCAATAGCTGTGATTTGCTGATTGCTCCAACAGCACCAAATACTGCATTCCCGCTTAACTACAAGGGTGCTTCACCTGTTGATATGTATTTAAGTGATATTGCAACTGTTCCGATTAATATTACAGGTGTTCCTGCAATCAGTGTTCCTGTTAAAAATGACAGAAACGGGCTTCCGATTGGTATGCAGCTTATCGGTAAAAAGTTCAGCGAAAAGACCATTCTCGGTGCTGCTTATTTCTATGAAAAAAATGCCGAAATCGGTGTATCTGATTTTGAAGGAGGTGCAGCAATATGAGTTATCAGTTAGTCTGCGGTATTGAAACACATATCGAGCTTGCTACAAAAACCAAAATTTTCTGCGGCTGCACTACACAATTCGGCGGTGAGCCGAATACGCATTGCTGTCCTGTCTGCACAGGTCAGCCGGGTGCACTTCCCGTTCTTAACAGGTCTGTTATTGAGTATGCTGTAAGAGCTGGTCTTGCTGTTCACTGCGATATTAATAATAATTCACATATGGACAGAAAGAACTATGTTTACCCTGATTTACCTAAGGCGTATCAGATTTCTCAGTTTGATGAGCCTGTTTGTGTTAACGGTTATATTGAGCTTGACAGCGGTAAAAAAATCAGAATTGAGCGTATTCATATTGAGGAGGACGCAGGTAAGCTTGTTCACGACGGCGGCTATACCTATGTTGACTACAACCGCGGTGGTGTTCCTCTTATTGAAATCGTTTCAATGGCAGATATTGAAACGCCGCAGGAAGCAAGAGAATATGCCGAAAAGCTTCAGCTTATTATGCGTAATGTTGGTGTTTCCGACTGTAAGATGCAGGAAGGCTCTATGCGCTGTGACGTTAATATTTCACTTCACGAAAAAGGTGAGCCATGGGGCACAAGAACAGAGATTAAAAATATCAACTCTCTTTCAAACATTGTCAGAGCTATGGAGCTTGAAATGGAAAGACAGGAGGATATTCTTGATTCGGGCGAAAAGGTTATTCAGTCCACAATGCGCTATGATGCCAACAGTGACACTGTTTATGTTCTGCGTACCAAAGAGAATGCAGATGATTACCGTTATTTCCCTGAACCCGATATATTAAGATTTTATATTTCACCTGAAATGGTTGAAAATATCAGAGAATCACTCCCTGAGCTGCCTGATGCAAAGCTCAAAAGATATCTGGAAATGGGTCTGCCTGAAAATAATGCAAGACTTATTTATAAATATAAAAATGTTACTGCATTTTTTGACGGTGCTGTCCATGCGGGTGCAAGTGCAGGCAATGTGCTTAATATGATTATCGGTCCTGTTTTTGCAACCCTGCAGACAGAAGAGGATAAGGAGAATTTTGAAATCAAAATTACCTCCTCACAGCTTGCAGCTCTTGTTAAGCTGATTGATGAAAAGAAAATCCGTGCCAATAAGGCGAAGGAAGTTCTTGCACAGATGCTTGAAAGCGGTAAGGATGTCACGGAGTATGTTAAAGAAGACGACCTTGCAGGCTTGAGTGATGATGATTTAAGAGTGCTTTGTCAGGGAGCAATTGATGCAAATCCAAAGGCTGTTGAGGATATTAAAAACGGCAAGGATAAGGCTATCAATGTTATGTTCGGCTATGTTATGAAGAACTCAAGGGGTAAGGCTGATGTCAAAAAGGCTGAGGCTGTAATCCGTGAATTAATTAAATAATACCAAAGCCTCTCTGCTATGCTGCAGGGAGGTTTTATTATGCCGTGTTAATCATTTAAGAATTATGATATTATCAAAGAATAATGGTCATAATTCACAAAAATAATTGTTGTAATGAATGTATTTTTATTGTATAATGGTAGTTGTAAAAATTTGAGAGGAGCGTTTTTTTAATGAAACACCCAGAGATTATTAAAAAAATGACATTGGAGCAGAAGGCTGCTTTTGTTTCAGGTCATGACTACTGGCATTTAGAGTCAGCACCGGAGCTTGGTCTTCCGGAAATTATGATTACAGACGGACCTCACGGCTTGCGTAAGCAGAAGGGCAAGGATTATGTCGAGCCTGAAGGAGAGAAGAGCAAGAGCGGCGGCATCGGTCTTGGTAACTCAGTACCTACCACTTGTTTCCCACCTGCTGCAACATCATCCTGTTCATGGGATGAGGAGCTTCTCAGAGCAGAGGGTGAGGCTATGGGTCAGGAATGCTTAAAGGAAAAGGTTTCAACCATTCTCGGTCCCGGTACAAATATTAAGCGTTCACCTGTTTGCGGACGTAACTTTGAGTATTTCAGTGAAGATCCGCTGCTTGCAGGTAAATGCTCTGCTGCAGTAATCAACGGCGTTCAGTCAAAGGGCGTTGGTACTTCACTCAAGCATTTTGCTTGTAACTCACAGGAAGCATTCCGTATGGTGCTTAACGAGGTTATCGACGAAAGAACGATGCGTGAGATTTATTTCCCTGCATTTGAGATTGCCGTTAAGGAAGCACAGCCATGGACAATTATGAATTCATATAACCGTATTAATGGTGTTTATGCTTCACAGAATGAATGGCTTCAGGAAAAGGTTCTTCGTGACGAGTGGGGCTTTGAGGGTCTGCTGGTTACAGACTGGGGTGCATCAGTTGACCGTATTCCGGGCTTAAAGGCAGGCACAGACCTTGAAATGCCTTCATCAGGTACACTGAATACAAAGAGAATTATTGAAGCTGTTAAGAACGGAACGCTTGATGAAAATGTTCTTAATGAGAGAGTTGACAAGGTAGTTGATTTGATTGTTAAATCAAAGCCTGCTCTTGAAAAAGCTCATACTTTTGATAAGGATGCTCACCATAAAATCGCTCAGAGGATTGCTGAGGGCTCAATGGTTCTTCTTAAGAATGACGATAATCTCCTTCCTCTTAAGAAGGGACAGAAGGTTGCTGTTATCGGTGAAATGGCTAAGGCTCCTCGTTTCCAGGGTGCAGGTTCATCCGTTATCAACCCAACAATGCTTTCAAATGCTTTTGATGAGATGAAGAAGCTCGGTGTTGATATGACATATGCACAGGGCTATTATAAATCAGCTCCTACTAAGAAGGATAAGAACAGAAAGAGCGACGACCAGCTTATCAAAGAGGCTTGTGCTGCTGCAAAGGCTTGCGATATTGCTGTTGTTTTTGTTGGACTTACTGAAGAATTTGAGGGTGAAGGATATGACAGAGAGAGCATTGAAATGCCTTCAAATCACAATGCACTCGTTTCAGCAGTAGCTGCTGCAAATCCGAATACAGCAGTTGTTCTTGCAGGCGGTTCTGTTGTGCATATGCCTTGGGTTGACGATGCTAAGGCTCTCCTTAACTCAGGCTTAGGCGGTCAGGCAAGCGGTGCTGCAGTTGCTAACATTCTTACAGGTGCAGTTAACCCATCAGGTAAAACATCTGAAACATATCCGCTTTCATTCAGTGATAATCCTACATACGGCAACTATCCGGGCGGTCCTGTGACAAGTGAGCACAGAGAGTCTGTATTTATTGGCTATCGTTATTACGATGCTGCTAAGAAGGAAGTCCTTTTCCCATTCGGTCACGGTCTTTCATATACTACATTTGAATACAGCGATATTAAGCTGTCTGCTGATAAGATTAAGGATACAGACACTGTAACTGTTTCATTCAAAATAAAGAACACAGGTGACGTTGACGGTGCAGAGGTTGCACAGGTTTATGTTGCTGATAAGGAATCAACAATCTATCGTCCTGTTAAAGAGCTCAGAGCCTTCAAGAAGGTATTCATTAAGGCAGGCGAGGAGGCAGAGGTTTCACTCGAGCTTTCAAAGAGAGCATTTGCTTTCTATAATGTAGAGCTTGGTGACTGGCAGGTTGAAACAGGTGAGTTTGATATTATGGTTGCAGCTTCAAGCCGTGATATCAGATTAACAGCTACAATGACAGTTGAGTCAACAGTTGATGCTGCAATTCCTGATTACAGAGCAACTGCTCCTAACTATTATAACGATGTTGCAAATATCACACGTGACGATTTTGCGGCTGTTTACGGTGCATTGCCAAGTCCTGAAATTGATAAGAGCAGAAAGATTGATTTGTACTGCTGTCTGAATGATGCTCGTCATACAAAGTGGGGCGGCAGACTCTGCGGTCTTATTGAAAAGATTATGTCAGGTATGGGCAGTGATGCCAACGGTGATGGTAAGATGCTTGCTGCAATGGCAACTCAAATTCCAATCCGTAACTTCATTGCAATGAGTATGGGTGCATTCTCACCTGCTCAGGCTGAGGGTCTTCTTAAGATGCTTAATGACGATGAATCAAGCTTTGTTGGCTTCAGTGCAATCTTCTGGAGATTAGGCGCTACAATCGCTAAGCTCCCTGCACTTCTCAGCTCTATTTAATAAAAATATTCAAGCAGTCCGTTTTCGGACTGCTTGTTTTTCTAAAAGAGGTTGAAATGAGAGTTTATAATAAGTTAGTGCGTGATAATATACCAAAGATTATCGCAGATAATGGTGAAAAGGCAAATACATATATTCTTGATGATGAGCAGTATATAATAGAACTGAAAAAGAAACTGCGTGAAGAGGTGAACGAATACTTTGAAAGTGATGAGCTTGTAGAACTTGCAGATATTTTAGAGGTTGTTGATGCACTTGCATCTGCTGCTGGCAGCAGCTTTTCCGATGTGCTTGATTTGAAAAAGAAAAAGGCACTTAAAAATGGTGCCTTTAATGAAAAAATCTTTCTTGTGGAGGTTGAAGAAAATAACTGAAGTAAGGTTTTATGACAGTGTTTCAGACGAGCTTTTAAAATTTTCTGTTATTATTTCAAAAACAAATAGTAAATGGGTGTTCTGTAAGCATAAAGAGCGGAATACATATGAAATTCCGGGTGGTCACAGAGAGGAAAATGAGGATATAATCGATACTGCTCGCAGAGAGCTTTATGAGGAAACAGGTGCGTTGCGGTTTGATTTGAAGCCGATTTGTATTTATTCGGTTACTGCGGAAGATCATTTTAACGGACAGGAAACCTTTGGATTTCTTTTCTTTGCAGATATTTTTGATTTTGAAAATGAGCTTCATAGCGAAATAGAGAAAATTGTTATAACTGATAATCTTGTCGATAACTGGACATATCCTTTGATTCAGCCCGAATTAATAAAAGAGGCAGAACGCCGAGGATTTATATAAAGAGAACACCAAGAAGTCTGATTCTTCTTGGTGTTGTTTTTTATATGGATATTCTGATTGGTGCAAGTTGTGATTAATAACGGTAATGACCTTCATTATCTTTTCTGCAGAGTATATAATCGGCAGAAACACCATAGTAGTCGCATAGCTTTATTAAATGCCTGATTGGCAGCTCGTTCGCACCTCGCTCATATCGTGCATACATTGTTTGTGATGTTCCTAAATAGTTGGCAATTTCTTTTTGTGTTATATCGTGGTCTTCTCGTAAGCTTTTTATTCTGTCTATATACGTCATCTCATTACCTCCTTGTTGCTATTATTATACAATAGTAAATAAGTTTACTATTGACTTTAGTAAATAATTTTACTATAATATATGAAACATCGGCTTTGTTGCCAAACAAAGAATAAAATTAAGGAGGAATTATTATGGAAAATGCAGAAATAGAAAATAGTGTAATCATCACCCAAGAGGAATATGAAAAATATAATAAGCTTAAAACCTTTCGCAGAAATGCAATCGAGCAATTTGATATGATTAAAATATTGGTTTTTCGTTTAAATGTTTTTATTAATCTGCTTATGGAAAATGACGATGACCGTGAAGTAATTATAACTAATATTCAATTGGCAATTGAGGAGCTGAGTGATAATTGCAACAATTATGAAAAAATGATTGAAAATTAAAATAATTCTATGACATTTTATATCGGCACCCGAATACAAATCTTCGGGTGTCATTTTTTATAATTATATTGTACATTTTGTTTTATTATGTTAAAATTAAAATATATATCTTTCAGGAGGGGTGAATGTGAAAAAGCTGTTTTCAATTTTTATCGGAACGGTTATGTTTATTATGATTTGCATTTGCGTTTCTTTTTCGTCCTTTGCCGCTCCGTCGCAGATAACGGATGTTGAAAAAACGCAGCTTTTGAGCAGCACAACATACTATTCTTTTGATGCATCAAGCAAAACGCTTACCATAAGCGGTGAGGGTGCTGCACCGAACTTTTCACAAAGTCAGAATATGTCTGATTCGCAGCCTTGGTATAAATGGAAAAATGACGGCTCAATTGAGCATATTGTTGTTGAAGAGGGGATTACCTCTCTTGGCAATTATTTTTTTCATGGTATGACTGTGGAGGATATCCGTTTGCCGTCAACTCTGAAAACTATAGGCAGCTATTGCTTTGCCTATAGTTCGCAGATAAGAACCGTTAATCTTAACAACGTAGTCAGAATTAATAACAATGCCTTTTATATGTGTTACGGTCTGGAAGAAATAGAGATTCCGTCCACTGTTACAAGCATCGGCAAATCCGCTTTCGCAAGCTGTAAAGTGCTTAATCGTGTTATCTTCGGTAATCAGTATATGAATGTGACTGTTTATGAAAAGGCTTTTTTCAAGTGCCCTGAGCTGAGTGAAATGTCTGTTCCGTTTAATGCTAAGCTTATGACTTGTTCTGTTGGCTTTACTGACGGTGATGTTGTTCAGGAAAACTTCACTGTCAATGCCTATGCAGATTCTGCTGCATATACCTATGCCAAAAAGTACTTAATGAATATTAATACACTTGATGAAATGGTTATACATCAAGGTGCTGATATAGACCGTAAATATTTCACTGATAATCTGAATGACAAAATGATTTTTGTTTTTACACCTGATCAGAGTGCAAGCTACAGCTTTTGCCTGTCAGGCAGTATCAAAGCTGAGTGTGTTTTTACCGATTCAAACGGGAAAATATTAGAGCAGGTGACATATAATCCGCTGACTGACAGTGAATGTGAAATCAGCAGTGATTTCGTCGGCGGAAATACATATTATTACACAATCTCAAGCCTTGGCACGATGGGCGATTTTAATATTAATCTGCTGCCCGTAGGTATTGACAGGATAGAGATTGACTGGAGCTTTAATTATAAGGCTTCCGGTTTATCTGACGGCAAGCTTGATGTTGCAAGGCTTATTAAAGGCTGCAGTATTGATTTTGTATATGCAAACGGATTTGTTTATTCATTTCCTTTTGAGGATGGTGCAGAGTATAACGGAATGGGTATCAGCTACAGGAATAAGCTTAATTCATCTGTTACCTGCGGCGAGAATTCCGACAGTATTATTGTAGGTGATACAGAGCTTGCGTTTACAATAAATATTGAGCATAGCTATAAATCGGAAGTTATTGAGCCTACTGTTACAAACGGCGGCTTTACACGTCATACCTGTGTGCTGTGCGGTGACTCTTATGTAAGCGATTATACGCAACAGCTCGGCAGGACTGTTTACGGATATGTTAAGGTTATGGCAAATCCTGAAGGCGATTTGCTCGAAAATTCAAATATCAGTGGTATATATGTTTACAACAATAAGGGTGAGGTTATTGCCGTTACCAATGAGGATGGCTTTTTTGCAGCCGAATATGCTTATGATTTTATTGTAATTGAAAGCTATGCAGGACCAAACAGAAAAATTGCAATTGACAGTGAATCTGAAAATCTGGGTGATATAGGCATTGTATTTTGTGATTTTAATGAGGATGGTTATGTTAATGCCAAGGATTTTGCATTGATTAACAGTGTGAACGGCGAGTACGATTCTTCAGGTGGTTATGACAGTATAGATGTGAACAAGGATGGAGCAATTAATTTTGATGACTGGAGCTATGCAAAAAGCTACTTTACATATGGTAAATTAGACGAAAGTATCTATAAATAGGAAATTTTTTTAGTCGATTTATGGATTGCAAATTGACTGTTATTAAGATATAATATAATTTGTTATAATATCTTTATATATAAATAAGGGAGGCATTTATGAAAAAGGTTGCAATTATTATGGGCTCAGACAGCGATTTGCCGATTGTTACCCCTGCAATTAAGCAATTAAAGGAATTAGGTATTGAAACAGAGGTCAGAGTAATGTCTGCTCACCGTACACCGCAGGAGGCGAATGAGTTCTCTTCAAAGGCTATTGAAAACGGCTTCGGTGTAATCATTGCAGCAGCAGGTATGGCTGCACATCTCGGCGGTGTTCTGGCAGCTTCAACAACACTTCCTGTTATCGGTATCCCTTGCTCGGCAAAGGTTCTTGACGGTATGGATGCTATGCTCGCAACTGTTATGATGCCGCCCGGAATTCCTGTGGCAACAGTCGGTGTTAATGCTGCTAAAAATGCAGCTATCCTTGCTGCTGAAATTATTGCAGTAGGTGACAGTGAGCTGATGGTTAAGCTGCAGAATATGAGAAATGAAATGGCACAGCAGGTTCGTGAAAAGGATGCTGCTCTTCAGGAAAAGCTAAAGGAGATTTAACTATGGAAAAAAGTTTCAGCGAAAGCTATGCAGCAGCAGGTGTTGATGTAACTGCCGGCTATAAATCAGTTGAACTGATAAAAGAAAGTGTAAGAAGAACCAATATTGCAGGTGTGCTTGGCGGTATCGGCGGCTTCGGCGGTATGTTTGAGCTGCCAATCAGCGCGTATAAAAATCCTGTTCTTGTTTCAGGTACGGACGGCGTAGGTACAAAAATCAAGTTAGCTTTTCTTATGGACAAGCACGATACAGTTGGTATTGACTGTGTGGCAATGTGTGTTAACGACGTTGCCTGCTCAGGTGCTAAGCCGTTATTCTTCCTTGATTATATTGCCTGCGGAAAAAATTATCCTGAAAAGATTGCCCAGATTGTTGCCGGTGTTGCAGAGGGCTGTGTTCAGTCAGGCTGTGCACTTGTCGGCGGCGAAACTGCTGAGCATCCGGGTATGATGCCTGATCATGAATATGACCTTGCAGGCTTTACTGTTGGTATCGGCGAAAAGGACAAGCTTGTATCCGGTGAGCATCTTGCTGAGGGCAATGCTCTTATCGGTGTTGCATCATCAGGTATTCATTCAAACGGCTTTTCTCTTATCAGAAAGGTGTTTGATATTAATGAGCAGACTATTGCTGTTAAGTATGATGAGCTTGGTACGACCCTTGGTGAAGAGCTTATTACACCTACAAGAATTTATGTTAAGCCTCTTCTTGCATTGATGGATGGTGTAAGAGTGAACGCAATTTCACACATCACAGGCGGCGGCTTCTATGAGAATGTTCCGAGAATGTTAAATGACGGCTTCACTGCTGTTATTGAAAAGGATAAGTGCTTTAAAAAGCCAATTTTTGATTTGATTCAAAAAACAGGCAATATCCCTGAAAGAGATATGTATAATACCTTCAATATGGGTACAGGTCTGGTTATTGCAGTTGATGCGGATAAGGCAGACGAGGCAGTTCGTATCCTTAAAGCTAACGGCGAGGAGGCAGCCGTTATCGGTGAAATCAAATCAGGTGAAAAGGGTGTAGAGCTGGTATGATGAATATTGCTGTTCTTGTTTCCGGCGGCGGAACAAATCTGCAGGCACTTATTGATGCTCAAAACCGCGGTGAAATAAAAAACGGAAAAATTACCTGTGTTGTTTCATCAAATCCCGATGCCTATGCTCTTGAAAGAGCGAGAAATAATAATATTGAAACAAGGGTTGTTGACCGCAAGAAATATGATGACCGCGGTGCTTATACTGCTGCTGTTCGTGATGCATTGCTTGCCGTAAAAGCAGACCTCGTGGTTTATGCAGGTTTTATGACAATTCTTGATGAGCAGATTGTGGAAGCCTTTCCGAATAAAATGATGAATGTGCATCCTGCACTGATTCCGTCCTTCTGCGGCAAGGGATTTTACGGACTTCATGTTCACGATGCCGTGCTTGCAAGCGGTGTTAAATTGACGGGTGCAACTGTTCACTTCGTAACGGAGGACTGCGACGCTGGTCCTATAATCATTCAGAAGGCAATTGATGTTAAAAATGATGATACCTCACAGACCCTGCAAAAAAGGGTTATGGAGGAATGTGAGTGGAAAATACTTCCGCAGGCAGTTTCTCTTTTCTGTGAGGGCAGAATTAAAATAGTCGGCAATAAAACAGAAATTATCTGAGGTGACAATATGGATATTAAATCACTGGCTGAAGAGCTTAATACAAATACATATCCCGGCAGAGGAATAGTTATCGGCAAATCAAAAGATGGCAAAAATGCTGTTATAGCATATTTTATTATGGGCAGAAGTGTGAACAGCCGTAACAGAATTTTTGAGGTCAATGACAGGGGCGGTATCCGTACAAAGGCTTTTGATGAAAGCAAGATGGAGGATCCAAGCTTAATTATCTATAATCCTGTTCTTAAGCTTGACGGCAAAACAATCGTAACAAATGGTGATCAGACCGATACAATCTATGATTTTATGCGTGAGGGGCATTGTTATCGTCATGCTCTTCTTACACGTGAATTCGAGCCTGATGCACCTAATTATACGCCGAGGATTTCAGGTGTTGTTAAGCCGAACGGTGACTACAATCTTTCAATCCTTAAGTCGAATATGGGTAAGCCTCAGTGTTTAAGATTCTTCTTTGAATATCCGGCCTGGGCCGGTCTTGGACATTTTATTCATACATATAAATGTGATGGTGACCCTATTCCGAGCTTTGAAGGCGAGCCTACACCTGTTGAAATTGACGGCGATATTGACACCTTTACAAATATGGTTTGGGAAAACCTTAATGAGGATAATAAGGTATCACTTTTTACACGTTTCATCAATCTTGAAACAGGCGAAGAGAATACAAGAATTATAAATAAGAATAAATAAGAAATCAGGGTGGCATTGCGTCACCCTAAAATGCTGTATACGGAGGAAGTTATGAAGGTACTTGTTGTTGGAGGCGGCGGACGTGAGCACGCCTTAATCAGAAAAATAAAGGAATCAGACAGAGTTGACAGCATTGCATGCTGTCCGGGTAACGGCGGAATATCATATGATGCTGACTGCTATAATGTTTCAGCCACAGATATTGACGGTGTTGTTAATCTTGCTAAGGAAATCAAAGCGGATTTTGTTGTTGTTGCACCGGATGACCCGCTTGTTGCAGGTATGGTTGATGCTCTCAATGAAGCAGGCTTTCCTACCTTTGGTCCGAAAGCGGATGCTGCAATTATAGAGGGATCAAAGGTTTTTTCAAAGGATCTTATGCTGAAGTATAATATCCCTACTGCCGAATATAAGGTTTTTGACAAGGCTGAGGATGTTATTGAATATATTAAAGAGAAGAATGAATTTCCGACTGTTATCAAGGCTGATGGTCTGGCTTTGGGCAAGGGCGTTATTATACCTGAAAGCCTTGAGGAAGCTGTTGCAGGTGTTAAGGAAATTATGGAGGATAAGATTTTCGGTGCATCAGGCAACAATGTTGTTGTTGAGGAATTTCTGACAGGACCTGAGGTTTCTGTTCTTGCATTCACTGACGGAAAATGTGTTAAGCCTATGGTGTCATCAATGGATCACAAGAGAGCACTTGACGGTGACAAAGGTCTTAATACTGGCGGCATGGGCACGGTTTCACCAAACCCGTACTATACTGCTGATATAGCACAGGAATGTATGGAAAAAATATTTATTCCTACCATCGAGGCCATGAATAAAGAGGGAAGAACTTTTAAAGGCTGTCTGTATTTCGGATTGATGATTACACCAAAAGGACCAAAGGTTATTGAGTATAACTGCCGTTTCGGTGATCCTGAAACACAGGTTGTTCTGCCAAGGCTTAAAACAGATATTATGGATATTTTTGAAGCAATTAACAATGAAACACTGGCTGACCTTGATATTCAGTGGAGTGACGAAGCCTGTACCTGTGTTATTATGGCATCAGGCGGTTATCCGAAATCATATCCGAAGGGTATTGAAATAAGCGGTCTTTCCGAGGGTCAGCTTGAGGGCGTAACGATTTATCACGCAGGAACGGCAATCCATGACGGCATGCTCGTTACATCAGGCGGAAGAGTTCTGGGTGTTACAGCACTCGGCAGTGATTTGAGCGAAGCACTTGAAAAATCATATAATGCAGTGGAAAAGATTGGTTTTGATGGTGCACATTACAGAAAAGATATAGGACAAAGGGCATTAAAGGCTTTAAATAATTAACAAATTTTTAAATTTACAAAAAGTTGTTGACAATTATACAAAATGGAATTATACTACAAATGAATTAAATGTATAATATTATTTAGAACAGAGGTTATATTATGGCAACTGTAAAGAAAAGTAAGAAGAAGGTAATTGCAATTGTTTGTGTATTACTTGCAATTGTGGTTGCGGTTACATCAATCGTTGTTGTAACAAAAGCAAAAAGCGGTACAGAGGTTTCTCTACATACTATCGCTGCCGAGGACATAATTGAAACTGTTTCATTGACAGGTACTGTGTCAGCAGGCACTACCAAGGAATATAAGGTAGGTACTGTTGCAACCGTCAAGGAGGTTTTTGTTAAGGTTGGCGACAATGTAAAAAAAGGTGATGTTCTCGCAACCTTTGATGTGTCCAATCTTGATGGTCAGATAAATGCACTGCAATCGAGCTACAATGAATCATTAAAGGCTTACAACTCGGCTGTAGATGCCCAGAAAACTGCAAAGAGCAAGTCTGACGCACTTGCTCCGAAAATCACAGAGCTTCAAAAGCTTATTGCTGAAATGGAAAAGGGAAAATATCCTTCAACATCAGCTAAAATAACCAAAACTGCTAAAACTACAACTGCAAAAGCACCTAATACAACAAAAACTGTGTCTGAAAATGCAGATTTTAGTGCCAATGCAGTACCAACATTGCCGGACGATTTTAATCCGTCAATTCCTGATATTGAGTTGACCACATCATCACAGCCTACTCTCGGAAGTCTTGCAGATGCTGTTGAGGAGTTAAACCGGACTCTTACAAAGCTCACAAACGATATTGCGACACTGACACAAACAACACAAATTATAGCAACTACTATCGTTGAGCTTTCAGGCAGTCTTGATAATGAGGCTATTGCAGATAGGATTATTGAGAAGCTTATTGAAAGTGGTATTGCTGAGGATGTTGCAAAACAGATAGTTGAAGCAATTGATATTGAGGAGTTTGTGAAAGTTGTTGCAAATTCTGAAAATGCACAGCTTACAGCAGCACAGATTCAGTTGCTTTCACTTGAGGGACAGAAGGCACTGTTTGATGTTCAGGCTGACGGCACATTGGTTAATGCTCAGAAAAAAGCAGTAAATGCGACAAAGCAGGCACTTGATATTCTGAAGGAGCAGAAGCAGGATTTATCAGCAGGATGGGTTGCTGCATTTGACGGCACCATCACAGCAGTGGATGTTACACCTGATGTGCAGACTACTATGCTCAGTTCAGGCATTACATTGGAAAATTTGGATTCAATGGCTGTTAAATTAAGCCTTGGTGAATATGATTTACACAAAGTTAAGCTTGGTATGGAAGCTACCGTTACAACCGCTTTCGGTACTTATAAGGGTGAGGTAACTTCTATTGCACCTACTGCAACAGGCGGTTCAAGCGGCAGTATTCTTGACAGTGTTGGCTCAATGGCAGGTATCAGCGGTCTTTCCAGTCTTACTGACAGTGGTGCAGGTGTTGAATGTATCATATCTATTCCGGAAACAGATGAGAATATAACTGCCGGATTTGATGCGAATGTTGAAATTCAGACAGGCGAATATCTTGGTGTAACCGCAGTTCCGATTGGCTCAATTAAGCTTGAAAAGGAAGGTGCTTTTGTATACCTCTACAATGCTGAAGAGGGTGAGGTTACAAAAACTCCGATTGATATTGGTGCTTCTTCAGTAACCTCTTATCAGGTAAAATCAGGTCTTAATGTAGGTGACCAGATTGTATCAGCTCCTGCAAGTGATTATGAGGATGATACCTTTAAAGTAAAGGTTGTTACTAAGTAAATTAGGTAAGGAGATTTCAGAGTGAATATTAGTGAAAGTCTGAAAATCGCGGTTAAATGTATTAAGTCTAACCTGATGCGCAGCCTCCTTACAATGCTGGGTATTATCATCGGTATAAGCTCTGTAATTATGATTATAGGTGCAGGTACAGGTGTAAGGGATTATATTGTCGGATTAATTGAGGATATGGGTTCAAATGCGGTGCTTATCAGTGTTGATGCCACAAGTGCCACGGATAATGATTTCATTACTCTCGATGATGTTCAGAATATTAAGACGAAGGTTAACGGCGTAGAGCGATGCTCACCTATGCTGATGGGATTCGGCAGAGCTACTATTAATAAAACTGCTACTGAGGCAACAGCCATGCTTGTTGGTGTTAACAGCGATGTCCAGTTTGCATTGACGAATACCTGTGAATACGGGCGGTTTTTTACAGATGAAGAGTATGATGCCAATGCTCCTGTTGCTGTAATCGGTACAAATTCAGCAGAAATGGCATTTGGCTATCAGGATGTTACAAATGAATATATAACCGTTTCATCAAGCGGTAAATCAATGCAGGTCAGAGTGTGCGGTGTTGCAAATATTGATGCACTGACCAACTCTTTGGGCGGCAGCAGCAATATGGCGAGTATGTTTACAAATGGTTCCGACAAGCTTGTGATTGCTCTGTTTATGCCGTGTACTACACTGACTCAGATAACAGGTGCAGATGCGCAGCTTAGCAGTGTGTTTGTAATTGCTCATGAGGGTGCTGATTATGATGCTGTAGGTAATGCTGCAGTTAACTATTTAAAATCAGCACATGGAAATTATTCCAACAGTATGTATACTGCACAGAATATGGCAACGTATGTTAATATTGTTGATATAATTATGTCGGTGCTTACTGCATTTATTGCCTGTGTCGGTGCAATTTCGCTTATAGTAGGCGGTATAGGCGTTATGAATATTATGCTTGTATCGGTTACAGAGCGAACGAGGGAAATCGGCATAAGAAAATCACTCGGGGCAAAAACAAAGGTTATAACACTTCAGTTTTTGACAGAGTCAATAATTCTTTGTTTAATTGGCGGTATCATCGGCTTGACCATAGGTATAGCAGGTGCATTTGCTGCTTGTTCAATCATTGATATTCAACCGAATATCACTTGGTGGTTAATCGTTGTATCATTATTGTTCTCAAGCGGTGTAGGATTGTTCTTTGGTATTTATCCCGCACGTAAGGCGGCACAGATGAGCCCGATTGATGCACTCAGAAGTGAGTAAGTGTTTTAAATCCTCATAGTGGATAAGTCACTGTGAGGATTTTTACTGTTGCATTATTTGTTGAATTATGTTAATATAATCCATATTGTTTAGGAGGATACTACTTTGGATATTAAAGAAGTTTTGGGCTGCTTTGATTTTAAAGGCAAGCTCCTTGAGATTGAAAAATTCGGTTCAGGTCATATCAATACAACATACCTTGCTAAATATGAGGCTGATAATAATATTATCAGTTATGTTGTTCAGCAGGTTAATACCAATGTGTTTAAAAATATTGATGATTTAATGGGAAATGTATTTGCTGTTACATCGTTTTTGCGTGATAAAATCAAAGCGAATGGCGGCAATCCCGACAGGGAAACATTGAATTTTTTGAAAACAACAGATGGTGACTTATATTACAGGGCAGAGAATGGCAGTTGTTACAGGGCCTACAAGTTTGTTGATAACAGCAAGTGCTGTGACAGTGTTTCTTCAGCAGAAATATTCAAAAAAAGCGGTCTTGCTTTTGGCAGATTTCAAAAATATTTGAGTGATTTCCCTGCAACTACGCTCAAAGAAACAATCCCTGATTTTCATAATACAATATGGAGATTTGAGAATGAGTTTTTGCCCGCAGTCAAAGCCGATAAATCAGGCAGAGCAGAAAAGTGTCAGAACGAGATTGAATTTGTTATGAACAGAAAAAATGACTGCTGCCGTCTTACCGATTTGATTGCTAAGGGTGAAATTCCGATTCGTGTAACCCATAATGATACAAAGCTCAATAATGTATTGTTTGACAATGACAGTGACGAGGCTATCTGTGTTATTGACCTTGATACAGTAATGCCCGGTCTTGCACTGTATGATTTCGGTGACTCTATCCGCTTTGGTGCAAATACCTGTGCCGAGGATGAAAAGGATACATCTAAGGTTGCAATCAATCTTGATTATTTTAAAGCTTATGCTCAGGGCTTTTTAAATGAAGCAGGCGAAAGCTTTACCCAGGCAGAAAAAGACAATCTTGCTTTTTCTGCAAAGCTTATGACTCTTGAATGCGGAATGAGATTTTTAACAGATTATCTTAATGGAGATACATATTTCAGAACTGCCTATCCGGAGCATAACCTTGTTCGTGCAAAGGATCAGCTTGCTCTTGTTGCCGATATGGAAAAGCATATGGACGAAATGGAAAACATAATTAAAGCATTGTAATCAAAAACACACCTTGGTAAACTCCAAGGTGTGTTGCTTTTTTTATTCAGTTCTTTTTCTTTTGAAATACAGTATGGATATCATTGCTGTAAGTGCGACTGTAAATGATACAAAGCCTGCAATTAAAATATCACTGCTGCCTGTCGGCGGAGATTTTTTCTCAGCCTTTTCGGTAGTAGATATATTGACGCTGTCAAGCAGTCCTGCGGTTGAACCGCTTTTTGTTACGTTAACTATTTTCTGCTGCTTGTCTGTACCTATAAACTGACCTACACCTGTTTCCTTCTGAATACTGCCTATATCAAGTGAGGTGTTGGTTGTAATCAGTGCTGCAAGGAATTGACAAGCCTCGCTGTTATACCAAAAATCCATATGCTGGATACCCTTAACAAACCATGTGCTGTCAGGCAGTGCACAGGTGGATGCATCAATAATTTTATCGTCAGAAATATATTTTCCTGTTTTGTTTAGTGTTTCTCCATAGTCAGCAACTGTTGCACCGACTGATGCATATTTTGTTTCAATCAGAACATCTGCCTGTGCCTTGTGCAGTGAAGTCATCGGAACGGTAGGAATGCCGTAATTTGCAACAACAGCGACCTCAACACCCTTTGACTTGAGTGATTTTAGGTTGCTTTCAAGTCTGCCCTGTACCTGATGATATTTCTGCAGCTTACTGTAAAGCGCACCACTCTTGTCAAGGAATCCGATTGAACTCATCTCATAGACGGCCCTATCGAAATATTCGTAAGGAACAAATTCCCAGTAAATCGGAATACATCCGAAAATAGGGTAGAGTACATCGTTATAAAGTCTGTTAAAAAGTTCAGGCGTATTTTTTATTTCGTTGAGCAGATTGCAGAGGTTACCGACTGCATCATCAAGTGTTGTTGACAGGAAAGCAAGCTGTTTTAAATCAAAGCTTGGATTATTAAGCTCATGCAGCAGATTCCAGAAATAGTTGAGCAAGACATCCTTGTCAATATAAACATCCTTTGCAAAGAGATTGCAGATAGAAACGCCGTTAAATGCACCGTTAATAAAAACAGTTTTTGCAATATCGTTTTTATTCATATACCGGTCAATATAGGCAGACGCAACAACGGTGCCTTCCGAACAGCTTACAATAGTTACCTTGCTTTTTCCTGTATCTTCCTTGATTTTATCAATAAGACTGTTTAATATTTCTGCGTTTTCACAGCCATCAAGACGCCAGTCATATCTGAACAGATAAACATTTTCAGGACCGATTATATCGCAGACCTGCTTCGCAATACCCGGTTCGGCAGAGCCTCTGCCGTCAATATAGTCTTTATGGTTTGCAAGGCTGTCAGTCCAGTAATCCTTTATTCCTACATTATAGGCAGGATTGCCGTTCTTGTCACAGGCAATGTCGGCAAAATCATTCATAACATCCGCTATTTCATCAATCAAAGCAGATGCGTCAATTGTTTCACCTGTGACACTTGCCATAACTTTTTTCAGTAGGCTGTTGTAGGTGCTGAGAATAGATGAAATGTCAAATGCGGCTGTAGTGGTTTCATTTTCTGTTCCGATATCTTTATAAAGCTGTGTTCCGCCAATGCCATGTATTATGACTACCGGTGTAACATCATCCTTTGCAAATGCGGCACTTGTACTTGATAAAATCATAACAAGTGTGAGGGTGAAACAGACTATCGCCTTAAATGATTGTCTCATTGATAATACTCCTTGTAATTTATTTTTATAACATCAGTATAAATGCTCTTAAAAGAAAAGTCAAACGAAATTAAGCAAAAAGCACAAAAAGTCAAACATATTTATGAAATTTATGTTATAATTGACCGAAGGGGGTGGTACTCTTGAACTGGATTACAAGTACAGAGCAGGCAATCGAATATATTGAAACCCATATTACTGACAAGCTTGATTATGATGACATAGCTTCTGCGGCATTTTGTTCAAGCTATCACTTTCAGCGAATGTTTTCGGTTTTTGCAGGCTGTACCCTTGGTGAATATATCAGGGCACGAAAAATGACCCTTGCAGCTGCTGAATTGAAAAATCCTCAGGCAAGAATAATTGATGTTGCGATTAAGTACGGTTATGAAAGTCAGGAGGGTTTTGCAAGGGCGTTTACAAAATTTCACGGTATAACTCCATCTGCGGCAAAAAAGAAAGGAGCCAAGCTGAAGTCCTATTCACGACTGACAGTGTATGAATTAGATGAGGGCGGAAATATGCTTGAATATTCAATTGAAGAGCTGCCTAAATCCACATATGCTGTTTTTAAAACCGACTCAGGTCAGAATTCGGCAGCAGCATACAGGAAAATATGCAAACAGATTTATTGTGAATGGCTGCCAAGCACAAACTATCGTCTTAAATCAGTTTCCGATTTGATTGTTAATTATTCCTTTAATGATGAGGATGAAAAAAGATTTATTGAAATATATATTCCTGTTGAGGTTATAAAATAAAGCACCGCTGTCAATAATAAGAACAGCGGTGCTTTAGCATTATCATTTGTTTTTGGTACATAAAAATTTAAGGAATGATAATGTGCAATTTAATAAGGTTGAAATCTGCGGAATTAATACAAATGATTTGAAGGTGCTTAAGGAAAGTGAAAAAATTGAGCTGCTGAGAAAGGCACACAGCGGTGATAAGCAGGCTCGTGATGAGCTGATTAAGGGTAATTTAAGGCTTGTTCTTTCTGTTATTCAAAGGTTTTCCAACAGGGGAGAGAATATGGATGATCTCTTTCAGGTGGGTGTAATCGGCTTGATAAAAGCAATTGACAATTTTAATCTTGATTTGGATGTTCGATTCAGTACCTATGCCGTGCCTATGTGTATTGGTGAAATCAGACGCTATCTGCGTGATGACAATGCGGTACGTGTTTCAAGGTCAATGCGTGATACAGCCTATAAAGCAATGCAGGTGAAGGAGCGCCTGATTAATGAAAATCAGAAAGAGCCTACGGTTGAAGAAATTGCAAAAGAGCTTGAGATGAAAAAGTCCGACGTGGTTCTTGCACTTGAAGCAATTGTTGACCCCGTTTCCCTCTATGAGCCGGTATATAATGACGGCGGCGATACAATTTATGTGATGGACCAGGTTGGTGACAGTAATTCAGATACCGACTGGATAGATGAAATTATGATTAAGGATGAAATCAAGCGCCTTGATGACAGAGAGCGTAATATTATGTATCTTCGCTTTATGCAGGGCAAAACCCAGATGGAGGTTGCCAAAGAGGTTGGTATATCCCAGGCTCAGGTCAGCAGACTTGAAAAGAATGCACTTAAAAGAATTAAAGGTTACTAAATTTTTTTGACTTATAATCTGAAACATGATATTGTATAAGTAAAACTTGCATATGGAATTTATATGCAGGTTTTACTTATGCGGTGGTGTTTTATGGAGCAAAAAGAATATGAGATTGCATATGGCAATATGCCCACAAGAGTATTTTCAACTGTTTTTCATCTGATTATGGAGGCTTTCTACTTATTCCTTTTTAATATAGCCGTAGCTCTTTTGATTATGTTCATAAATGTTTTGATTTCAATTACAGCCGACACCTACGTAACAAAATGTATTTTTATGGTTTCGTTTGCGGTATTAATTATATTTAATATAGTGGATTTAATTATGGTTATATTCAGAAAGCCGCAGGTGATTCTTACAGACAGCTATCTGTATTTAAAAAGAAGTTATTTTGATGATCTTGGCGGAATACATAGACATCAAGTGGTTTTATACAGTGAGATATTATCCTGTGAGCCGACGTGGACCGATTATATTTTGAGAAACAGATGTTGGAATGAATATTATCTATTGTGTTTTTATGACAGGGATCACGAGGTCACTATAACTACAAATAAAAAAATTTTTTGGTCAAATAAGAGATATATTATTCCTATTGTAAATGATGAAGAATTTATGGATGATTTGACAGACAGAATTGAATTATTTCAACAACAAAAAAAGTAATCGGTTCATAGCCGATTACTTTTTTGTTGCTATTAACATTCAGCATTTCTTTTTGCATTAAAGCTATGCATATTTGTGAATTTTTTATATAATCTTGACACTATAATAATTATAATATATAATAAAATGATTAGAAAATGCGATAAGGAGATTTTTATTATGGCAACAAAACAATTCAAAATGACTGCAGAAGGCAAAGCAGAGCTTGAAAAAGAACTTGACTTTTTAAAAACCGAAGGCAGAATTGACATAGCAGAAAAACTTAAGGTTGCCCGTTCATACGGTGACCTTTCGGAAAACAGTGAATATGATGAGGCAAAATCAGAGCAGGCTAAGATTGAGGCTCGTATCAGTGAGCTTGAATATCAGCTTGACAATGCTGTTATCATTGACTCAGTAAGCTCAGATACAGTAAGCATGGGCTCAAAGGTTACTGTTATCAGAAAGAATGATAAGGTTGAGTCAACCTATGAAATCGTAGGCTTTGCACAGTCAAATCCTGCTGACGGTAAAATCAGTGATGAAAGTCCTGTGGGCAAAGCATTAATGGGTGCAAAGAAGGGTGAAACTGTTGTTGTTGAAGCACCTATCGGCAATCTTGAACTTGAAATTAAGTCTGTAAAATAATATAAAATTAAAAGAGGTAACTGATATGGCAGGAAGGTTTGAAATCACCAAGGCCGGTGATAGTACTTTCAGTTTTGAATTTTTAATCGATGATAATTGTGTCGGCAAAAGTCCTGTTTTTGAAAAAGAGGATGCCTGCAAAAGGGGTGTTAAGGCTGTTAAGAAAAACAGCAGAATGAAAATACAGAACACCCTTGCAAAGGATGAAGAAAAAACAAATCCTAAATATCTGGTTGAGGCAGACGGCGAAAAGGTTAAATACACTCTGTTTCTCCAAACAGGTGAAGTTGCTCTTAGCGGCAGTGCCGACAGCGAGGCTGATGTGCTGGATATTATTGAAAAAATCGGCAACAACGCAAATGCTGCTCCTATGGCTATGGCAGAGGTTGTTCTCAGTGAAAATGAGCAGAAGCAAATCAGAATAGACAAGCTTAAGGCTATGCAGGCTGCAGGCAATGACCCGTTTGAAATCACGCGGGCAACCCAGACTCATCATAGCGATGAAATCAAGGCAGACTTTGAAGCACTTGAGGAAAAGGAAGTTACAATTGCAGGCCGTATTATGACCTGGCGTGATATGGGTAAGGCTAACTTCATTGATGTTCAGGACAGAAACGGCCGTATTCAGACTTATGTAAGAATGAATGATATCGGTGAGGATAAGTTTAAAGAGTTTAAAACCTGGGATCTCGGTGATATTGTTGAGGTCAAGGGTTTCGTTTTCAAAACAAGAACAGGTGAAATTTCCGTTCATGCACAGGAAATCAGACTTATTTCAAAGTCACTTCTTCCGCTGCCTGAAAAATTCCATGGTTTAACAGATACGGATACACGCTACAGAAAGCGTTATCTTGATATGATTATGAATCCTGATGTTAAGGATACCTTCATCAAGCGTTCAAAAATCATTTCATCAATTAGAGCATATCTTGACAATCTCGGCTTTATTGAGGTTGAAACACCAATGCTCAATGTAATCGCAGGCGGTGCTGCCGCAAGACCGTTTATCACACATCATAATACACTTGATATGGATATGTACCTTCGTATCGCAACAGAGCTTTACCTGAAGCGTCTGATTGTCGGTGGTATGGAGAGAGTGTATGAAATCGGCAGAAATTTCAGAAACGAAGGTATGGATGTAAGACATAACCCTGAGTTCACCTGTATTGAGCTTTATCAGGCATTTACCGATTACCACGGAATGATGGATATTGCGGAAAACATAATCCGCAACGCTGCTAATGAGGTTTGTGACAGCCTTCACATCGTTTTCAACGGTACTGAAATTGATCTTGAAACTCCATTCGCAAGAATGACAATGGTTGAGGCAGTCGAAAAGTTCAGCGGTGTTAACTTTGCTGACTTTATGAGCAATGATGAAAAGGCAATTGAAATTGCCAAAGAAAAGGGTATTGAAATCGAAAACGGCAAGGCAACCTGGGGTGATATTCTCAATTCCTTCTTTGAGGAATTTGTTGAGGCAAATCTTATTCAGCCGACATTCATTATGGATTATCCTGTTGAGATTTCTCCGCTTACCAAGAGAAAGCCCGACTGTCCTGTTCTTACAGAGCGTTTTGAGCTGTTTATTCTCGGCGGTGAATATGGTAACGCATATTCTGAGCTTAATGACCCGATTGACCAGATGTCACGCTTTGAGGCACAGATGAAGCTGCGTGAAGCAGGTGACGATGAGGCGAATATGATTGACCAGGATTTCGTTACTGCGCTTGAGTATGGTATGCCTCCTACAGGCGGTCTTGGTATCGGTATCGACAGACTGGTTATGCTTCTTACAAACAGCTACTCAATCCGTGATGTACTGCTGTTCCCCACAATGAAGCCTCTGGGATGAAAAAATCTGTAAATCAAAGGTTTTGTACCTATAATCAACCGAAATAACAAATTTATTCCGGTTGATTATATATTGATGAAAAGGAATGTTTATGAAAAAGTTCAAGGCTAAGCTACCGGTTATAATATTGGTGCTTATAATGATTTGTCAAATTGGTCTGGTGTCATATCTTGGAGCACAAAGAGCTGAAATCAAGGGTACTCACATAGATGAAATGTATTCGTATTTGTTGGCAAACAGTTACGACGGAAGTAAAATCAGCACAATAGATTCTTATTGGAATCAATGGATTGACGGAAATGCTTTAATGGAAACGATTACCGTTCAAAAGGGTGAAGCGTTTTCGTATGATAAGGTTTACTACAACAACTCTTTCGATTGCCATCCGCCGCTGTTTTATGCATTATTACACACTGTATGCTCCGTATTCACGGATCAATACACAATTTGGTTCGGAATAGCATTAAATATGTTTTTGATGCTGATTGCTGATATTTTAATATATCTTTTGTCAAAAGAATTTATCAATAATAAAACGGCCGCGGTACTACCTGTACTATTATGGGGCATTTCCTTAGCTTGTATCAATACGGTTTTGTTTATAAGAATGTATATGCTGCTGGCAGTGTGCTCAATAGGCTTTTTATATATGACAGTACGAAGTCTGAAAAAAGGTTTTAATTTAAAGCGTTGCTTTTTCCTTTTTACATTCTCTTTGTTAGGTGTGTTTACACACTATTACTTTATTTTATTTGCCTTTTTTGTAACACTATCTTACTGTTTATATAAATTCTTTAAAAAGAATTTTAAGGAAGGACTGCTGTTTGGCTCAACAGTAGCTTTATCAGTAGTGCTGCTGTTGGTAATCTATCCGTGTGCAATTGAGCAGGCAACAGGCTCAAATACAAATAATGTCGGTAACGAAGTATCACGTTCCATATTTGATTTCTCAACGCTTCCAAAGAAAATCATGAATTTTATTTCATGGCTTTCAGCATCATTTTTTAACAATAAGTATGTATTTGCGGTATTCTGTGTACTTGCTTTTTCATTCGTGACTGCAATGCTGGTTAAAACGAAGCTCAAGCATAAAAAAATGATACCGGATAATGATTTTAAAATCGTAATTTCCCTGATTGTTATCATAATGGTTACCGTAGTTGCATCTCTGCATATTTCAGGAGCTTACGCTTCGGAAAGATATATTTATAATTTGTATCCTGTTTTAGCGGTATTGTTTGTTTCATTCATTTATAAAATCATTGAGAATATGGATAATAAAAAGTTTGCTTTGGTTGTTTTAAGCTTAATGATACTGCTGAATGCCGGGATTTATGCCGTTCATCCAAGCTGTCGGTATATGTATCCATCGGAGAAAACAGAGGTTGAAGCAATTATTAATTCAAATGCCAAAAACTGCATCGTTATCAATGCTACATCAAAGGAAGACGGAAAAGCACACCAAATGATACCTACTGCGAATGTCGTAAGATTTAATAATTTTGAAAAAATATATTTAACAACGGCTGACAGTGTGCAGGATATTGACAGTATTTTATCAGGTGTGGATTCTTCAAAGGGTGTTGCTGTTTATTTGGCAACAGACAAATTCTGGGCAAACGGATACGAACCGGATGAAATTTTTGCAGAGTTATTTGAAAATACGGACAAGTTTAAGGACTGTCAATATATTGAAGATCTGGAGTTCGGAAAACTTTATTTGCTGACAGAACAGGCGGGTGCTGAAAATGAATGAGAATAATTTGACTTTGAGTTTGGTTGTTCCTTGCTACAATGAAGAAGAGAATATTGAATTGTTTTTTGATGAAGTAAATAAGGCTTTCGACGGAAAAATCGAAGATTATGAATTTGTCTTTATAGATGACGGCAGCAAGGATAAAACCTATACTTGTTTAAAAACAATATTTGAAGAGCATAAACAAAATCATAACATTCAAATCCTATCCTTCAGCAGGAATTTCGGAAAAGAAGCAGCTATGTATGCAGGCTTGACAAAAGCAAAAGGGGATAAGGTTTGCATTATTGATGCTGATTTGCAGCAAAAGCCCGAAGTTGTTTTGCAGATGCTGGATGTTATGGAAAATAATCCGCATATTGATTGTGTGGCAGCGTATCAGGAAAAACGGAAAGAAGGAAAAGTGCTTTCTAAATTCAAATCCTTATTTTACAAAATAATCAATAAAATGACGGAGATTGATTTTGTGAACGGTGCAAGTGATTTTCGCCTGATGAAGAGAAATATGGTTGACGCCGTATTGAAAATGACAGAATACCATAGGTTTTCAAAAGGTTTGTTTGCTTGGGTTGGATTTAATACGGAGTATATTCCCTATGAAGCCGCTGACAGAGAAAACGGTAAATCCAAGTGGAATTTTAAAAGCCTGTTAAAATATGCGATTGAAGGCATTATCGCTTTTTCAACTGCTCCGTTGAAAGTATCAACATTTTCAGGTTCATTGTTTTCTGCAATGGCAATCATTTATATGATATTTGTTATCATAAAAAAGCTGGTGTCGGGAATTGATGTGCCCGGATATACAACGATAGTGGTTTTAGTACTGTTTTTAGGCGGTGTTCAATTAATCAGCATCGGATTAATCGGCGAGTATTTATCAAAGATGTATATTCAAGTGAAAAACAGACCTGTTTATCTGATAAAAGAATACAAGGATACACAGATAACGGATAATTAAAGTATTGATATCATAATGAAAAATCCTTTCCTAAAATTAAGGAAAGGATTTTTCATTATAGAGAGTTCTGTGTTTTGATATTTTTCAGTTTTTATGCTTCAAGTCTTGCTTTGTATGCCGTAAAACGCTGATAATTGTCATTCCAATAAGCGTATTTATGATTGCTTTTCAGATTCTCAATGGAATAACTGTTTTTTATGTAATTTCCGATATAATCTGTTATAGCCTTTGCTCCGTTATAGTTCATATGACTGCCCTTGTCACGAAAGCACTGTGCCGCATCAAGACCGATTTCCCGATACAAAAGATTCAGGTCGATAAACTTAATCCCTCTGCTGTCTGTAAAAGCGGCAACAGCATTGTGCCTTTCGTAATTCCAGGAGGATATTGACGGAATGGCAATCATCAGAATTTCGGTGCTGTTATCACGGCACAGCTTTATCAGCCTATCCATCTGATTTTTATTGACCTGTGCAATTTCCTCGGCTGTGTCTGTTTTGTGCATATAATCTGCGTATTTTATTTTGCATATTTTGCTGCTGTATTTGTAGCCGTGTGTGTTGAAATTGCTGATTTTTAATATAGAATAAATGCTTGCGATATCCTGCTTCAGAAAGGCGGGTCTTGCCCGTAAAAGAAAATCCTGTATTCTGTAGGATTTTTTGCAGCAATTCCCGGTGCGTGGGTTGTGGTCAAAGAGCATATCACTGTCTATAACAACAAGCCCCGGCTTTTGCTTGCTGAAAAGCTTCTGCATTAAATTTACGGATTCCTCAATTGTCTGACGTGCGCTGGCACAGATTGTGCTTGTGTATCCGTATTCATTCCATAAATCGTAGGGTGAAAAGCCGGAGTACAGATTGCTGTTGCCGACGCAGGCAATCTGTATGCTGTTTTCCTCTTCCGTAACCAATGCATATGTATTTTTTAAGACTGTTTTTATATCCTGCATCATTCCGGACAAGGCATCGGTTATGATGCTGCTGAATATCAGGAGGAAGGAAAAAAGAACGCAAATGATTTTTAGCGGCGGTTTGTTTTTTGTATGCATACCTGTCAGCTCCTTCTTGTTTCCTGTTAAAATTATACTGTCGTGAAGTGAAATATAGATAAATAAAAAATAAAGATTTTCTTAAAAAAGAAATCTTATAATAATTTAGGCAGCAACTCCGTCAAAGAGGTCACTTTTTATTCAATTTGCTTGATTTTAAGCTGCTTTTGTGATACGATATCAAAAGATAGTTTTTGATGATACAGCTTGTCAGTGAAACTGTCGGAATAAAAAAATAACTTTCAGGAGATAAGATATAATGAGATCAGATTTAATTAAAGAGGGTCCGTCAAGGGCTCCTCACCGTTCTCTCTTGCGAGCTCTCGGTATTGATGAACTCGAAATGAAAAGACCTTTTGTAGCCGTTGTTAATTCAAAGAGCGACTATATTCCGGGTCATATGCATCTTGACAAGATTGCAGAGCAGGTTAAGGCAGGTATCCGCAACGCAGGCGGTGTTCCGTTTGAGTTCAATACAATCGGTGTTTGCGACGGTATTGCAATGAACCACAGAGGTATGAAATATTCACTTTGCTCAAGAGAGCTTATTGCTGACAGTATTGAGGTTATGCTTACAGCTCATCCGCTTGATGCAATTGTATTTATTCCGAACTGTGACAAAATTGTTCCCGGTATGCTTCTTGCAGCTTGCAGATTGAATCTGCCTTGTATTTTCATCAGCGGCGGTCCTATGCTTCCCGGTAAGAGCACTGAAACTGAAAACCGTATCGGTCTTTCAGAACAGTTTGAGTATGTAGGTGCAAATTCTGTTGGAAAAATGAGTCTTGAAAACCTTGAGTCATGTGCTTTCACAGCATGTCCGACCTGCGGTTCCTGCTCAGGTATGTATACTGCCAACTCTATGAACTGTTTAACTGAAACGATTGGTATGTCCCTGCCCGGCTCAGGCACAATTCCTGCAGTTATGAGTGCAAGGTTAAGACTTGCCAAGATGGCAGGTGAAAGGGTTATGGACCTCCTCAAAGAGGACATTAAGCCAAGTGATATTATAACGAAAGAAGCAATCGAAAATGCTATGAGAACGGATATGGCAATCGGCTGCTCGACAAATACAATTTTACATTTAACTGCTGTTGCACACGCAGCAGGTCACGATATTGACCTTGATGACCTTGATGCATACGGCAGAAAAACTCCGCAGATTTGTAAGCTTAACCCGGCATCCTCTGTATTTATTACAGACCTTAATGATGTGGGCGGCATTCAGTCCGTTATGAAAGAGCTTGCAAAGGGCGGTATGATTAATACTGATGCACTTACTGTTAATGGTACTGTTGCTGACAGAATTGAAAAGGCTATGGATGCGGACGGTGATATTATCCGCAAGCTTGACAATCCTTTCTCTGCTGACGGCGGTATTGCTGTTCTTAAAGGCAATCTTGCTGAGGATGGTGCCGTTGTTAAGAAGGGTGCGGTTGCGCCTGAAATGATGCAGCATAAGGGTCCTGCAAAGTGCTATAACAGCGAGGAAGAGGCTATTGAGGCTATCAACGGCGGCAAGGTTGTTGCAGGTGATGTTGTTGTTATCCGTTATGAAGGACCTAAGGGTGGACCCGGTATGAGAGAAATGCTTTCACCGACCTCTGCTATTATCGGTATGGGTCTTGGTTCATCTGTTGCACTTCTTACAGACGGTCGTTTTTCGGGTGCAACACGCGGGGCTTCAATCGGTCACGTCAGCCCGGAGGCTGCAATGGGCGGAACAATTGCGCTTGTTGAAGATGGTGACGAAATTGAAATTGATATTCCGGCAAGAGTGCTCAGAGTTAATGTGAGCGATGAGGTGCTTGCAGAGAGAAGGTCAAAATGGACACCTCCTGTTCAGGAGCTTACAGGCTATTTAAAGAGATATGCACAGCACGTTACAAGCGGTGCCAAGGGTGCTGTTTTTGAGGATTAATAATGAGCAGCAGTGATAAAAAACGTCGCAGAATAGCAGTTAATGAATATGCCATAAAAACTGTTTCATATTTAATAATAATGCTTGCGGTTACTGTTGCGGCTGTATTTGTACTGATTAAGCCTGTTACAGAACTTGTTCATAAGGTCGAGTCTTATGTGCCTATGGAGTCACGTGATATTGTGCTTGACGACAGCACTTATAATCTTTCAGTTGATGAAAAAAGTGATTTGATAGAGTATGATTATGGTGCAAAAATCGGAGTTATAACCGGTGACAGCTTTGGTCTGAACAGCAGTATTTACTGTGGGGCAAACAGAATGTCAATGGCTAAGGGTGTCGGCTTTGATAAAAGGAGCGGGCTTATAGGCGGTGATGGTACGACTGTAATTACAGGATATATGGAAGGCAGTTTTTCTTCTCTTGAATATGCTGAGGAGGGGAATGAACTGGATATTACCACACCATATGGTAAGTTCAGATACAGAATAACCGATGTGCAGTATTCTGAAAAAACAGAAAGCAGCCGGAAAGACCGTGGCAGTGCTTTAGTGCTTTGCGGAATATGCTCCGACTTTTCACAGCACAGCGGTGAAAAACTTATGGTTTTTGCTGAAAAGGCAGATGGGGAGGTGCATTGATTTGACATCTTCGTATTCTGAATCAAAGCTTATACTTTTTTTAAGAACAATACTTTCCTTTTTATTGGCAATCAGTATTTCTGTTGTGGGTGTTGCTTTTTGCTTTAGTACTAATTTTTTGAACAGTACTAAAATTGAAAAATGCTTTACTGATTATTCTTATATATCCGGTGTAAGAGAAAATGTAATCAGCTTTGTTGATGATGTATATCTGCGCAATGGTCTTGACAGTGAAAATGTTGATAATATTGTCAGTATTGATGCCGTTAAGTCTGTTGTTGAAGGTTATACAGGCTATTATATTACTCAAAGGGTTGGATTTGATGAAAATATGTATATCAAATCAATTTCATCCATTTGTGATAATCTGAAGCTTGATATTAAAGAGCAGATTAAACTTACAAATCAGACTGACGATACCAAAGCGGTTGATAATTTAGGATCAGACATTTCCGATTATTTTATAAATGAGATTAATATACCCGGAATCAGCCGACTTGAAACACTGCTGAATGTTGGAATTCCTGCTTCTTATGGTGTGCTTGGCGGAAGTCTGTTTTTCTTGGTTGCAATCGGGCTGATATTGATTTTCCTTGGAGAAAAGGACAGAAGATATCGTTCGGTCAGTGCTGTGAGTATCAGCTTTCTGACAGCAGGCTTTTTTGAAATATTTCTTGCAGGTATTGTTTTGATTATTTCCAATCTAAAAAAATTCGATATATATCCGGTCTATTTGTCTGACAGCTTTATGCATTATTTTTACACTTGCATTTTAGCAGTTGTCGTTACCGGTCTGCTGTTTATAGTCATTTCACTTGCAGTGTCAACACTGGCTTGGATAAATAAGAGTAAAATCAAAGGGTGAAAATATGGATAAGGATGTAGCAATTTCACTAAAAAATGTAAGTATGACCTTTAATCTGAATAAAGAAAAGGTTGATAATCTTAAAGAATATGTTATTAAATTTATAACCCGTAAGCTGGAATTTAAAAAATTCTATGCTTTGCAGAATATTGATATTGAAGTAAAAAAAGGCGATCATCTTGCGATACTCGGATTAAATGGTGCCGGCAAAAGTACATTGCTAAAGACGATAGTCGGTGTGTACAAGCCCACAGAGGGCACTGTTGAAAAGTGTGGCGTTATTGCCCCTCTTCTTGAACTTGGGGCAGGTTTTGACCCTAACTATTCGGGTAAAGAAAATATTTACCTTTATGGTGCAATTCTTGGATATGACAGAAATTATATTGACAAAAAATATAAAGAAATTGTTGAATTTTCAGAGCTTGGTCATTTTATTGACGTGCCTATTAAAAACTATTCAAGCGGTATGAAGGCAAGACTCGGTTTTTCAATTGCAACTGCAGTTGCGCCTGATGTGCTGATTCTCGATGAGGTGCTTTCGGTCGGCGATGCCAAGTTCAGAAAAAAAAGCCTTGCCAAGGTTAAGTCAATGTTTGAAGACGGCGTTACTGTTTTGTTTGTATCACATAATATTGAACAGGTTAAATCCATTTGCAACAAGGCTGTCTTGCTTGAAAAAGGCAGGATTATTGCCAGTGGCAGTATCGATGAGGTTATTCCTGTATATGAGGAAAAAACAAAGAAAAAATAGTTCAATAAAAAATCCATTGAGTTAATACTCAATGGATTTTTGTTGTGTTATGTATTTATTATTTAATCAGCAGATTTGCATTTTGCTCCAAAATATCTATTGCCTGAGGTCCGCATTTTTTCAGAATAACCTTGATACCGTCCTCATAATTCGGAGAACGGGATGACAGATTGTGACAGTCAGAACCGATTAAATGGATTTTTCCGTTTTCAAGATATTTAATCAGTTTTTTGCGTGTTCCCCTTGATGCATCTGAAAAGGAACTGATATTAACCTGTACAAGGCAGCCTGCATTTATATATTCATCAAGCAAATCCTCGTCATTCATTAAAGCTTCATATCTTTCAATATGGGCAAGTATAGGCTTGATACCAAATTCATAATTAAGGTTTAAAAGCCTTTCATATGTCTTTTGTGAAAAATTACAGGAGAAGGAATGCTCAATTAAAGCATAACCTGAATTGCCTATGCAAAGCTCTTTCAGGTTTTCATTATTAAACAGATAATCCGTAATGTAAACCTCTGTAGCAGGTATTAGCTTTGGGTCATCATCACCAAGTGCTGCACTCAGTTGAGCAAATGCCGCATTTCTTTTTTTTATAAAATTACTGTATGAAATTGAATCTGAATAATAATGAGGTGTCAGTATTATTGCCTTTGCACCCTGATTTTTCAGCTGCCGTATCATCTGAACGCTGGTTTCAACATCAGGTGCTCCGTCATCTATACCCGGCAGGATATGGCAATGTGTTTCAACAAGATTTGTGATAGTCATTTAGTTTCCTCAGTTCCTTGGGTCGCTTTTATCGCTGGTGAATGTGTTTTTATGGCTGCTAAATATGCCATAGTTTTGTTTGCTGTTGTAATTTCCGTAGCTTCCATAGCCGTACCCATACCCATAACCATAACCATAGCCATAGTTGCTGTAACCATATCCCTTGTAGGAGTATTTGCGACCTGCCTTTGATTCAACAAAGTTAACTACAAAGCCCAGCAGCTTTGCATCAATAAATTCAAGTGAAGATAAGGCCTTTTGCAAATCGGGATGCGTAGTTTGATTCTGACGCACCACAAGCACAACACCATCAGCCTCTCTGATAAGAGGAAGTGCATCGGATACAACATTAATAGGGGGAGTGTCAATTATAATATAGTCATATTTAGTGCTTATCTCATTAAGAAAATCACTCATTAATTCCGAACCAAGCAGCTCGGCAGGATTAGGAGGTATTGAGCCGGAACAGAGTATTGATAAATTCTCATAATCTGTTGGATGAATAACGCTGAATAAATCCGCTTTTTTCTTCATCGAAATACTATCTCCAAGATAGTTTGTAAGTCCCGGTGAATTTGCAACTGAAAAATAGTGGTGAACCTTAGGTTTTCTGAGGTCAGCGTCAATTAAAAGTACTCTGTGATCAGCCTGTGCTATACTGATTGCAAGGTTTACCGTAGTAGTGGTTTTTCCTTCACTTGGATTTGAGGAGCTGACAACAATGGTTTTGCAGCCCTTTTTCATAACGGAGAACATAATGTTGGCACGTATTGCCTTATATGATTCTTCAATTCTGAATTTCAGAGCTGGCTGTATCGGTGCATTTGCCAATATATAGCGTGACTGATTAAGAGAGTCGTTGTTTTTCTTGCTGTTTTTTTTGTTAAACATACTTATATCTCCTCTCTTGCTTTATCACTTTGCTTGACATTGCTTTTAATCTCAAACTCAGGAATTGTTCCCAATACAGGTATATTATATCTTGCACTTAATTCGTCACTGCTCTTGATACGGATGTCGAGCAGGTCACGAAGAACTATATATATAACTGCAAGAAGTGTACCTACTAAAATACCAAATGCAACTTTTTTAGGATATCCAAGGCTTTCGGAGCTTGTTGATTTCAAGGCAGCGTCCTCAACTGAAGCACATACAATACCATTATTTGTGTTAGCCATTTTTTCGGGAATACTTGTTTCAAGCTGGTGTGCAATCTGGTATGACAAATCAGCATTCGTTGTAGTTACAACTATTTTGAACATAGCAGTATTTTCAATCGGAGTTATTTTGATTGCGTGTTTTATTGTGCTTGCAGAATATGATGTGTTGTAATTCTCGTTAATTTGATCGGCAACGCTTTGATTGAATTCATTTGTTTTAAACAGTTCAACATATGTGCTGAGCATTTTGATAGCATAATTCATTTTACTGGTGTTGCTTACAGTCTGTGCAGCAGTCGTTGAATCTGACAATTCCTGCTGAGAGTCCTGTGAATATGCTAAAAATTCCACACTTGAAGAGTAAGTAAGCGTTGTGAAATTTGCAGTGTAAAAGGCGGCTGCTATTGCACCGATTAAAGCAAAAAGAACAATCAGCTTCCATTTTTTCAGTATGACTGCAATTATTTTTTGAATGTTTTCATCTAATTTCATTTATTACTCCTCCTGTTCTTAGATTATTTTAAATAATATTTTCTATATATTACATTATTAATTTTAATTTGTCAACATACTATATTCGTATTGACAAATTAGATTAAATGGTAGATAATGTTTCTGTATATTTTAGCAGTAAAGGATATTTTAGAAATGAGCAAAAACACAATAAAAATGCCCCTTTGGGGACCCTATTCAAAAAAATATATGGGACTTTCAAAAATTATAAAGGATATGGAGGATGTAGGTGCAAGGTTTGATTTTTCTGTTCATCCAACACTGTGGAACAGCTCCACTCCCGTACCTAATGTTACCGTGCCGTCAAATTATCATCTCTGGCACTGCGAAAGTGATTATACTTTCTATTCATACAGATATGAGCTTATGTGGAAGGATCAGGTTTATGCTGACATTTCCTTTTCAAAAATCAAGGATAATTCATATTTGATGAGATGTGAATTTTTCAATAATACTCCTCTTTCACAGAATTGTATACTTAATCTGTTTTCATCGCTTGAATTCCCTTACCCAACATATTGTAAGGTGAATGCTCCTGATAATGCGGTAATAAAATCAGCAAATGATTATGAGAAATATGTGTACAATACACCCCGACCATGGGACGAGGAAAATCCTGATGGTATGTTCAAGGGGATGTTTGTTGATAAGGATTTTTATCTTGGCAAGGGTCTTGGCGACAGATGTGAAAATTATCATGTTCATTTTCTTAATCTTCAGCCATTCGGATGTGAAAAGGGTGACATGGTGTCATATAAGCTTGACAGCGGCAGTATAAAAAATCCTGTTATTGCAGTGAGATATAAGACAGTTACTGACGGAAATGCCGAATTTATGATGAACGGCAAAAAGGTTGTTTTCAAAAAGAGTGCCGATCTTGGATTTGCGTATCTTCCTTTTATGACTGAATTTACTCTTGAAAGCCTTGGTACAGCAGGTATTGAGCTTGACTTTTTAGCTGTTATTGATGAAACTGATAAAAACAAGCTTACAACCGATTTTGTCAGCTTCCCGTATACACCGCAGATTGAAACAGAGAAATGCGGTAAAGGACATTTGACAAAGCTGAGCTATGACGGTGTATCGGCTCCTTTCTATATGCTGACACATAATGAACATACAAGAGAGCGTGTTCTTGAATCGGGCTCTCTCGAGGATGCACTGATTAATCGTCTTTCAAATGGTGACCATACATATGATGATTTGGCGGAAACCTTTTCAAAATCCTTTGAAAGAAAGCACAGTGATGAGGGCTTTTTCCAGAATACTCTGATTAAATCCATATTTATTGAGCCGAACAGTTCTCATATTGAATATGCCGTTTTGTCAAACGATAAGCCTGAGCCGCTGAGCGATGCTGAGTATGAGGATATTTACATTAAAGCTAAAGCGAATATCAGCACAAATGGATATAACAGGGCAGGTGAAAAGTACACCCTTTCAACAGAAATTCTGCGTTCTACGCTTCTGACCAATGTTGTTTATCCTGTTTACCGCCATGGTGAAAATGTGATTCACCACGCACCGGGCAAGCGTTGGGACAGCTTTTATACATGGGACAGCGGCTTTATCGGTATGGGCTTGCTGGAATTTTCAAATGACTTATGCCAATATGCACTTGATATGTACCTTTGTGATGAAAGCAATAAGGATTTTGCATTCCTGCTTCACGGCTCGCTTGTGCCTACGCAGTTTGTCGAGTATCTTGAGCTGTTAAAGAGAACCGAAAATAAGGAAGAGCTTGAATTCCTTTATGATAAGATTAAAATCTATTATGAGTTCCTTCGCGGAAGAAATCACGCATCAACCGTTGCTAAGTTCAATAATGGTCTTTTAACTACATATGACTATTGGTATTCACACTGCGGTATGGATGACTATCCTGCACAGGTTGAGATGATGAACAGAAAATCACAGAAATACACCTGCCCCTGTCTGTCAACAGCACAGATTATCAGAGCAGGTAAGATTATGAAAATGGTTGCCGCTTCACTTGGCAGAGATGATGATATTAAGATTTATGATGCCGATATTGAATATTCAGCAAAGGCACTCAATGAGCTTGCATGGGATGAGGAAAGCGGATATTTCGGCTATACCGAATACGATGAAAACGGCAATGTTAAAGGCATTATGCGCACTGAGGATGGCGAAAACTTTAACAAGGGTATGGACGGTGTTTATCCGATTGTTGCAGGTGCAGTCAGCGGTGAAAGAAAGGCAAGGCTGCTTGAACATATCAAAAATCCAAATGAAATGTGGTCACGTGCAGGTGTTTCCGCAGTTGATATGTCAGCTTCCTATTATTTTGATGACGGCTACTGGAACGGTAATGTATGGATGAGCCACCAGTGGTATATCTGGAAAACAATGCTTGATAACGGTGAAACTGATTTTGCCTTCGATATTGCAAATACTGCTCTTGATATGTGGAAGGCTGAAACCGATTTCACATACAATACATATGAATGTTTCGGCATTGCCACAAAGCGCGGCGGCTGGTTCCATAATTTCGGCGGTCTTTCTGCTCCGATCTGTATCTGGGCTAACGCTTATTACAGACCGCAGACAGTTACAACAGGCTTTGATTTGTGGACAGATTATCAGAAGACAACTGAAAACAGTGCTGAAATTTCTTTTAAGTATTTTGGTGATAACGATAAGTACAGTCTGATTGTTACATTAAGTGATAATTTTGATTATAAGGTTTATCTTGACGGAAGAGAAATTGATTTTGCTGAAAGGAATAAAGGCTCGCTTGAAATCACTTTAAGCGGTGATATTAAATCAGGTGTGCTTGAAATAAAAGAGGGGTAAAAATATGGCAGATAAAATTTACGGAAGTAATAATGAGCCGCTTAAAATTCAGTTTATAACCGATACGCATTATTACTCAAGAAAAAACGGTACACAGGGCAAGGCTTATGAAAAGGATGAGTCCAAGTCACAGATGGTTGTTAAGGACAGCGATCTTGTATTAAAAAGAGCCTTTGATATGCTTTGTGAGGATACATCAACGGATATTGTTGTTTTGTCAGGTGACACAACACGCAACGGTGAGCTGACATCTCACGAGGAATTTATTGAAATGCTTCGGGATTTGAAAAAAAGAGGCAAGCGTGTTTATGTCATTACTGCTACACATGATTTTCGTCCGGGCGGTGTTTCAAAGGGTTTTGTCGGTGATGAGCAGATTGAAGTTCCTGCTGTTGAGGAAAGACACGATTTGTGGGATATGTATTATGAGTTCGGTCCGAATGAGGCAATTTCAACCCATCCTCATTCACTCAGCTACGTTATTCAGCTTGCACCCGGCTATCGTCTGTTTGCTTTGAATGATGATACCAACTATAAGCCTGAGGGTGAACGCGGTTCAGGCTACAGTGATGACTGTATGAAATGGATTATGGAGCAGCTTGAGGATGCCAAGGCTAATGACCAGTTTGTTATTGCAATGACACACCATCCTATGATTTCACCGTCACCGTTCTATTCTATCATCGGTAAGGGTGATATGCAGAGAAATCACGAAGTCACAAGAGAAATTTTCGCAGATGCAGGTCTGCAGGTTATGCTTACAGGTCACACCCATGTGCATAATATCAGCTATATTACAACAGAAAAGGGCAATCGTTTTTATGATATTGCCTGCGGTGCACTTATCGGCTGTCCGCCTGTAATGCGTAATGTTATTTTTGACCCGAAAAATGCAAAGGTCGATGTTGATACTGTTTTTGTTGACAATGTTGAGGGTCTGGATACTGACGGAAAATCCTTCCCTGAATATATGAAAGGCTTTTTCTTTGGTATGATTGCAAAGGTCATCTGGGCAATGGGCAACGATATTGATGTGCTTGCAGATATGACCCCTGCATTTTCAATCCCGGGCGAAAAGGTTAAAAAGCTCGGTTGGCTGATTAAGCCTATCGGCAAATTCCTTAATAAGCTTACCTTCAAAAAAATCTGGAAACTTTGCAAAAAGGAATGCGGTTTGAAAAAATCTGATATAGAGGATATTAAGGATAACAGAGTTGTTGATTTTATTCTCGAGCTTGTGCAGAATCTTTACTGCGGTGATTCGCCATATGGTCCGGAAACAAGAGAGTATAAGCTCACCTGTGGTATTTTAAATGTTATTGACAGCTTCCTTGATACAATTCACCTGAGTATTGGTAAGTTCTTAAAGGGTGCAACATCTGTACGCAGCCTTGTTGAGCCGCTGCTCTGGAAGAACAGCGAGTTTAAGGACAGTGATGCAGTGCTGCCTCTCTATCCGCTTTATGACGATGAAAATCCTGCTCCAAAGGCAGAGAAAAAAGCAGATTTCAAGGATACTGTTAAAAAGAGCAAAAAAGGTCCTCTTGTGCTTCTTATTCTCATTCTGCTTGTTGTTTTAATTCTTGCAGTTGTTGTGGGTATAGTTGCTTTGATTGTATGGGCTGTTATTGCAATTATTCACGCAATCGGCGGTACTGCTGCTATCGGTTTACTGTTTTAAAAAAATAGCTTGCAATGTCACGGACTACTTGTTATAATGGTTAAGTAATATTTACATATGAAGGAGAAAAATTTATGGCAGACGAAAAGAAAAAGTTCAGCCTCGGCGGTCTTGATAACGCCGCAGAGGAAAAGGGCTCATTTATCAAAACAGTTTGGCAGCTTGTTAAGTTCCTTGTTGTTTCAGGTCTTGTAACCATCATTCAGCTTGTGCTGGCTAATGTGTTACCTCTTATTTTTGACCGTGTTACAACAACACTTCCTGCATTTTTACAGGGCATTTTTGCTCCAAACGTAATTTTTGATGCAGCTACAGCTGAGGGTGTTGAGCAGGTTGGCAAGTACGTTATCGGCGGAACTATTGAAAATGGTGTAGTTGTTGGCGGTATTGTTACTTGGGGTTATCTTCTCCCGTTCTTCCTTTCAAACCTGATTGCTAACATCTATGGCTTCTATCAGAACAAAAAGACAACTTTCAAGTCAGATGCACCATGGTACAATTTCGCAATTTACATTGTACTTATGATTGCTCTTATCCTGTTCTCAACATGGTTCCAGGGCTGGCTTGTTGGTATTATTGCAAAAGCTCCTTGGGCATGGCTCAATGCTCTTGCAAGAACAATTGCAGGTCTTGCAGCAGGCTTTGTTCAGATGGTTGTTCTCTTCCCGATGGAAAAGTTCGTTCTTCTCAAAGAAAAGAAGAAGGACGGCGAGGAAGCAGCAGCTTAATCCGTTTAAAGAAATTAAATCACAAAAGCACATCTCAAACGAGATGTGCTTTTTTATATATATAATCTGCCATAACAAATTCGTATTATTCAATAACATCGTGCCTCACCCTTTACATCCCGTTGTTCAATAATTAATTTGTTATTCATCATATTCACCTCTTAATACATTTTATAATAATATATTGAGATTGTATATGTTATAAAATATATTCAAATTTATAATATGTTATATTATATAATATGTTTTATTTCATGGTATATCTTTTTTATTGATTAATTTAACCTAATATGTTATTATGTTAAATGTAAAATTATGTTCAGAGGTAAAATTGTGGAGCTTTCAAAGAATGATAATATAGAACTGAATATTGATGCTTTGACCTCTGAGGGTAGCGGTGTCGGCAGATATGATGGCTTGGCGGTTTTTGTTAATGATACCGTGCCCGGTGACAGAATAATTGCACACATAATAAAACGCTCAAAGAATTATGCAGTGGGCAAGGTTGATAAAGTCATTTCACCAAGCTCATCAAGAATTGAAAGTGACTGCCCTCATTCAAAAAAATGCGGCGGCTGTTCGTTTAGAAATATGACATATGATGAGGAGCTTAAGTATAAGCTTTCGAGGGTAAATGACTCGCTTAAGCGTATCGGTCACCTTGATATTCAGGCAGAAGAAATCATTGGTGCTGAGTCTGTTGACCATTACAGAAACAAGGCACAGTATCCGGTATCCATTTGTGACGGCGAGCTTTTTGCAGGCTTTTATGCTTATAAAAGTCATAGAATTATACCGTGTTCAGATTGCCGTTTACAGCCTGAGGAATTTGAACAGGGCATTAAAGCCTTTGAAAAATGGGTTGAGGCTGCCGGTATCACATCTTATGATGAGAATACAAGCAAGGGTCTTTTAAGACACATTTATTTTCGCAAGGGCTTTGCAACGAACGAGCTGATGGCTTGTGCTGTCATTAATGGTGACAGTATTCCGAAAGCTGATTTGCTTATTGAGCTTCTCCTTGAAAGGCTGCCGAATCTTAAATCTGTTGTATTAAATATAAATAAAAATAGAACAAATGTTATTCTCGGCAAAAACTCAAAAACGATTTGGGGCAGTGATACAATCAGTGATGTTCTTCTTGGCAAAAGGTTTGTGATTTCACCCAACTCCTTTTATCAGGTTAACCACTGCCAGTGTGAAAGGCTGTATGAACAGGCAAGGGAATACGCAGGTCTTACAGGTAACGAAGTGCTGCTTGATTTATATTGCGGTGTTGGTACAATCGGACTTACTATGGCAGACCGTGTTAAACAGCTTGTGGGTATAGAAATTATTCCGCAGGCGATTGAAAATGCAAAAATCAATGCCGGGTTAAATGGTATCACAAATTCAAAATTTATTTGTGCCGATGCAGCAAAGGGTGCTGACCTTCTGAAAAAAGAGGGGATAAAACCCGATATAGTTATTCTCGACCCGCCGCGTAAGGGCTGCGATAAAGCACTGCTTGATACTGTGGAACAGATGTCACCAAAGAAAATCGTCTATGTTTCTTGTGACAGTGCTACATTGGCAAGGGATTTGGAAATACTAAAAAATAAAAATTACATAACTCAAAGTGTTACAGCGGTAGATATGTTCCCCCGTACTCCGCATGTGGAGGCAGTGGCACTTATTATAAAGAATAAAGTTAACAGGTGATAATATGAAACTGAAAAATGGAATTGTTACAAATTCAATAGACGGCGAAAGCTTTGCAATTGCTACAGGCGATGCGGCAAAGGAATTCAACGGTCTTATTAAAAACAACCCTACGGCTGCATTTATTTTTGAGCTGCTTAAAACAGAACAGACAGAGGACAGCATAGTTGATGCTATGCTTGAAAAATATGAGGTTGATGAGCCTACAGTCAGAGCAGATGTGAAGGAGCTTATTGACCTTCTTAAATCAAAAAATCTGATTGAGGATTGATTATGGAATATTTATCGCTTGAGAGTGAATATCTTATCTCCCTTTTAATATCGGCAGTAAGAGGTGAACGTGTTCCTGCTGCACCTGAGGGTATTGATTGGAAGAAGCTTGTTGACCTTTCAAAAAAGCAACAGGTTTATTCGGTTATTTGTCATGTTTTGGATATACGCTCTCTTCCGACCGAACAGGCGCAGGAGCTTCAGCTTTATAATCAGAATGAGCTTTTGCGTATGATTGCTATGAAAAGTGAGCTTGAAGGTATTGAAAAAGAGCTTGAAAATAATCAGGTTAAATATATGCTTTTAAAGGGCAGTGTGCTGCGTGACTATTACCCTCAGTCGAAAATGCGTCAGATGAGTGATATTGATATTTTATTTGACGGCACCAAGCGCGAGGCAGTTGCCGATATTATGCATAAAATGGGATATGGGGTTACGAATAACAGTGACAACAGTGATGATTATTTCAAGGCTCCTTTCTATACATTTGAGTTTCACCGCAAGCTGTTTTTTGAGGGTGCTGATTTCTGTCCGGATTTAGGCAGCGTGTGGGAAAAGGCTGTTGCTGACAGCAGTAAAAAGTGCCTTTATCATATGGATTTGAATGATATGTATATTTATAATATCTGCCATATGTACAAGCACTTTACTAAAAGCTGCTGCGGTATCAGATTTTTGATTGATAATTATCTGTTTTTGAAAAAAGAAAACAAAAAGCTTAATTGGAAATATATTGAAAATCGTTTCAATGAAATCGGTATTCTTGATTTTGAAAGGCAGACAAGAGCACTTGCTTTTAACATTTTTGACGGAAATGCATTGACAAGCGGGGATGCCCGACAGCTTTATTATTATACCAGCTTTGGCATTTATGGTGATTCCAGAGGGACTGCAGTGCAGGATTATTCAAAGCTGAGAGAAAATAGTTCAAAAACGGCGGCAGGTATAGGCTTTGTTTTTAAAAGGATTTTTCCTGCACGAAGAATTATGGAACGGTTTTATCCATATCTGAAAAAAAGACCTTATTTAATTGGCTTTGCATATATTCAGCGTCTTTTTAGGGGTGTTTTCCATTTAAAAAAGGCTGTGAATGAGCTTGAGTCTATAAATGATTTGAATAAATAAAATTACGGAGGTTTAACCTTGGCAGTTGATAAAAAGCATATCAGAAATTTTTCAATAATTGCGCATATTGACCATGGAAAATCAACTCTTGCCGACCGTCTGCTGGAGCTTACAAGCTCAGTTGCCAGACGTGATATGCAGGAGCAGATTCTTGACGATATGGACCTTGAGCGTGAAAGAGGAATAACAATAAAAGCCCACGCAGTTAAGCTTGATTATAAGGCTAAAAACGGTGAGCTTTATGAATTTAATTTAATAGATACACCCGGTCACGTTGACTTCAATTATGAGGTTTCACGTTCACTGGCAGCCTGTGAGGGTGCAATACTTATTGTTGATGCTTCACAGGGTGTTGAGGCACAGACACTTGCAAATACTTACCTGGCTCTTGACCATGATTTAGATATTTTACCTGTTATCAATAAAATAGACCTTCCTGCCGCTGACCCTGACAGGGTAGCTGAGGAGGTTGAGGAGGTTATTGGTATTCCGTGCCTTGAGGCACCTCGTGTCAGTGCAAAAACAGGTGAGAATGTTGAAGAGGTTTTAGAGTATATTGTCAACGAGGTTTCACCACCTGAAGGTGATGACAACAAGCCGCTTAGAGCACTGATTTTCGACTCAATCTATGATTCCTACCGTGGTGTAATCGTTTATGTAAGATTGATGGACGGTAAAATTAAAGCAGGCGACACAATGCGGATGATGGCAACAGGTGCTGAGTTCACAGTTGTAGAGGTCGGTTATATGAGAGCCACCTCGCTTGAAAAAACAGATTGCCTTTGTGCAGGTGATGTTGGTTACATAACCGCATCTATAAAAACTGTCAGTGAGGCAAGAGTGGGTGACACGGTAACACTTGCTTCCAATCCTGCACCTGAGGCTCTTCCCGGTTACCGACGTGTTAATCCGATGGTTTTCTGTGGTGTTTATCCTGCCGATGGTGCTTATTATGAACCTCTGCGTGATGCACTTGAAAAGCTGCAGCTTAATGATGCGTCCTTGTCCTATGAGCCTGAAACATCGGGGGCACTGGGCTTCGGCTTCAGATGCGGTTTCCTTGGATTGCTGCATCTTGAAATCATTGAAGAACGTCTTGAACGTGAATATGGATTGGAGCTTATCACAACCGTTCCGAGTGTTGTTTATAAAATCTATCTTAATGACGGAACTATGGTGGAAATTGACAATCCTACAAATTATCCTGACCCTGCAATTATTGATTACTGTGAGGAGCCGTTCTCAAATGCACATATCTATGTTCCAAGTGAATTTGTCGGAACAATAATGGATATGTGTCAGGAAAGGCGCGGCATATTCAAGGATATGAATTATATCACACCTGACCGAGTTGATATTCATTATGAGCTTCCGCTTAATGAAATTATCTATGATTTCTTTGATGCACTCAAATCAAGAACACGCGGTTATGCTTCCTTTGATTATGAAATTGCTGATTACAGAAAAAGTGATTTGTGCAAGGTGGATGTTCTTCTCAATGGTGATATTATTGATGCATTGTCATTTATAATTCACAGAGAAAAGGCTTATGTCCGTGCAAGGAAGATTGCCGAACAGTTAAAGAAGCATATTCCAAGACATCTGTTTGAAATTCCGATTCAGGTTGCAATCGGCGGAAAGGTTATTGCCCGAGAAACCGTTAAGGCACTCCGTAAGGATGTACTTGCAAAATGCTACGGCGGTGACGTTACCAGAAAAAAGAAGCTGCTTGAAAAGCAGAAAGAGGGTAAAAAACGTATGCGACAGTTTGGTTCTGTGGAAGTTCCGCAGGAGGCATTCCTCGCTGTTCTCAAGCTTTCAAGTGATGATGAGTAAGTATTATGAGATTTGGAATAATTACAGATATTCATAACAATCTGACTGCACTTAGTGCCGTGATGAAAAAACTGAATCAGATGGAATGTGATAAAATTGTCTGCTGTGGGGATATAATCGGTATCGGTCCGTATCCTGAAGAAACAGTTCAGTATGTTATGCGGATTCCGAATTTAATTGCTGTGTGTGGAAATCACGAAAAATATTTGCTTGAAGGTATGCCGACAGAATATCCGAATGAAGAAAATATGGGCTTTGGAGAAATGGAGCATCATAAATGGGAGCATAGTCTGCTGTCAGCAGAATCTATCGCTTTTCTAAAAAGCTTGCCATATAAGACGGACATTACTTGTGAGGGTTTTAACATAACTGTTATGCATTATTGTATGGACAGTGCGGGACATTATAATTATAACAATTATGCAGCGAATCCCTCTGCGGATGCTTTGAAAAAAATGTTTACCAATGTAAACAGTGACATTATTTTATATGGTCACAATCATAGCAGGCATATTTGCAAAGGTGATAAGCTATATGTTAATGTCGGCTCGCTTGGCTGTCCTGCACAGGACAGAAATATAGCACGTGCAGGTGTTTTGAATATAGAAAATGGTATTGCTGAAATAAAGCCAATTGATGTGGAATATAATGTAAGTGATGTAATTCATTCCATTAATGAAAAGCATTATCCCGATGCTGATAATATAAAAAAATATTTTTATGGTATTTGGCAATAGCTTAGTTTTAAAGGGCTGTCTCACAGTTTTAATGAGACAGCCCCTTTTCTTTTTCTTCTTTGCATACGGCAATGCAGTATCCATTGATATTATCAAATTCCTTAAATCTATAAATTTTCCCTTCATACTCACAGTAAGGCTTATCTGTTTTCAATCCTTTGATTGTAAATGAATTAAGCGGTATTGCCAGTCCTTTGCCCACAGCTTTAATAAAGCTTTCCTTAAGTGCCCAGATTCTGAAAAAATCTTCAGTGCTTTTTACACATTCACGTTCATCTGCAGTGAAAAATCTGTCTGCAATTCCCATATTAATATCTTTAATCTGCTGAATATCACAGCCGATTTCTTTGTCAGACATTACAACCATTGCATAATCACCTGAATGTGAAATACTGAAATGCAATTCCTTGGCATTAATAAAATAAGGCTTGCCGTAATCATTTGTTGAATACTGCATATCCTTTTCGCAAAGCCCATATTCCCTTAATGCCTTATCAAGCAAAAGACTTGATAAAATACTCAGCTTTCTGTCCTTCTCACTTTTGTACTTTATTGCTTTTTTTATCCGGTACGCAGATATAATCTCTATCGAATTATCAAAATCATCATTCGGTATTTCATCAATACCTGCAATATATAAATCAAAACTCATATATTTAGAATATCATATTTAATGCTTTTGGTAAAGTATAATTTGACAGCGGTACATCACTTTGATATACTTAATTATATTGGCGAAAGGATGATGATAATGGCTGTTAATGCAGAAAAAACAAAAACTAAGCATAAAGGACTGAAGGCGTTGGGAATAGTAATAGGTATCATTTTGGCTATTGCAATAGTGGCTGAAATTTTTATAAGTATTGTTATCCGACCGGTTGATGACTCCAGTGATAAGGCTGTTGCCGTTGGCGGAATGATAACCTCTGATACAGTGGAATTTAAAAGTGACAGCGCAAAGGGATTGGAGAAAAATCCTGTTATACGAATGATGCAGATGATCTGGCGTTTTTGCTATGACGGAGATATGAAAAAGCATGCCGACCAGACTCCGCCCGTTGTTGATGAGGTTAAGGATGTTGCTTATATTGATGACGGTAACAGGTATCATAGACTGGACGTATATTACCCTCAGAATCTTTCAGCAGAGGATAAGCTTCCTGTAGTTATTGATATCCACGGCGGAGGCTGGATGTATGCCGAAAAGAATCTTAATGAGTATTATTGCAAGGCAATTGCGGACAGGGGATATGTGGTTTTCAATGTGAGCTACAGATTAGTGCCTGATGTTACAGTTAACGAGCAGCTTCAGGATGTTGCCTGTGCACTTAAATGGATACAGGAAAATATGGCTGCATATCCTTGTGATACAGAAAGTATTTTGCTGACAGGCGATTCTGCAGGAGGTCAGCTTGCGGCATATTCTGCTGTGCTTCTTCAGAGTGCTGAGCTGAGAGAAATTTTTGATACTGTTGATGCCGGTATGGAAATTGATGCAATGGTGCTTACTTCACCTGTGCCTTATATGAAGGATGGTGCATTAAGTGTTTATACAAAGCTTCTGTGGGGAAGTGATTATAAGTCAAAACCTACATATAATTATATGAACTTGGACGAAATTATCGACTATGCAAAATTTCCTCCGACATATCTTATAACAAGCAGCGGCGATACTTTGGCACATGACCAGACTGTTAAAACAGCAGAGCTGCTTGAGAGTAAAGATGTAGTTTATACTTTAAAGGATTATAAAAAGTATAATGGTAAAAATCTTGTTCATGTTTTCAGCGTTCTTTATCCGTTTGATGCTGTCGGCTCAAGTACAATCGATGAAGCACTTGATTTTTATGATAGTATAATTGAAAAAAGAAACTAAAAAAATTAAAATAAATTCAATAATAATCTTGACATATCGCTAATTTTATGATAATATTATTCAGCAATAAGCGATATAGAGGTATAGTGTAACGGTAACACTCCGGACTCTGACTCCGTCATTTAAGGTTCGAATCCTTATACCTCTGCCACAGGCTTGGAATTTAGATGTTCCAAGCCTTTTTTCTTTGTAAAATTGCCGTAAATAGTCTGAAATCGCCCTCAATCTTCTGTTGATTTAAGGACGATTTTTTCTTTTCTGTTTTGTTGAGATTTTTTGTGAGACTTTCAGAGACCTATAAATTACCAATTCTAAAAACCGAACGAGAGCGATTGGGAGCGTTTAGGTGAGAGACTTTCGAGAGATTCGTTTGCGACCGCTCGCAGTGCGAGATGAAGGGAACAATAAGAATTGGCAGCGGTCATAATTTTGGAATGCCTTCAGGTATGAACAAAATTATGGGTACTGCAACTGTGCAAAGGCAAGGAATTTTTCAATCCCTTGCCTTTACCTATTGGTTTTGCGACTATCGGAGCATGCGTTTCCGCAACACAACACATACCACACTTTTTTGCCAAAGTCCAGACCAAATAAAAATTTTTAGCCTTTAATATTGTTCGTCATCAGAATTTGAGGTAGGGGTACTGCATTTTATGAAGTACCTCTATATTTTTTAGTACTATATAACTGCTCTGTTCTGCATACGGAATGCTTTCGGTGTAACATCATACTTTTTGGTAAAAAGTCTGACAAAGTAACTCACATTGTCGATACCGATATTTAAAGCGATTTGTGTAATTGTGTCATTGGTTGAGATAAGATATTCCTTGGCTTTTTTTAATCTGTAATCAATAAGATAATTGACAGGCGTAGTATTTATTTCCTTATTAAAGCACCGCAGCGCTTCACTTTTGCTTATATTTGCGGATGCGGCTATATCTGAAAGAGTAATTTTGTTCTTATGATTTTGAGCGATAAAGTTCATCATAGTTCGTGTGCGTGCCTGCAGGAGTATGCTTTGTTTATTTTGTTGTGTACTCCAGTATCCGTTTGTGATATGAACAAAATCTTTCCATAGAATACATACATCAATATGAATATCCATTTTGGGATAAGTGTTACTTTCGGAAAGTTTAAAAATTTGGTTAAGTTTTGAAAGTATATTATTTTTATCTGTTTTTCTGAAAACAAAATATGTGCAGTCTGAACTTAAAATGGGTTTTATATATTCCGAATATATTGCTGACATTTCAGGAGATATAAATTCAGGAGAAAATAAAATATTCGGCATGATTGCCCCGTTGTCAGTTTTAAAGCAATGTATTGCTTTGCTGTTAATAAAAATGCCGTCTCCCTCATTCAGCAGAATCGAATTTGCTCCGATTACACACTCAACAGTGCCTTTTTCTATAATACACCATTCAAACTCATTGTGCCAATGATAGTCGATGCAATGATTGTCAAAACTTTGAATATCATCATAATAATATTTAAACTGAAAATCAGGTGTTCCATGTTCGGCAAGCTCACGCATGGAAGTGTCTGTTAAAATTTTATTTGTCTGCATTTTCGTTATCTCCTATATCAGTATTTGAAGATATTGTAACATAAAAAGATGATATAATGCAAGAAATTACGGAATTGGTGTGATATAGTTATAAAAAAGATTTCGGAGAATGAAAAAATGAAACTGAATTATAAAAAAACGATGTATGCCTGTTTTATAGGGTACATTGTACAGGCAGTTGTAAATAATTTTGTGCCGCTGCTGTTTGTGACATTTCAGAACAGTTATAGTATTTCGCTTTCAAAAATTACGGCATTAATAACAGTTAATTTTATTGTTCAGCTGCTGATTGATATGCTTTCGGCAGGGTTTATTGATAAAATCGGATACCGTGCATCTGTTATGATTGCTCATATCTTTTCGGCATCGGGATTGATTTTGCTGACTGTTTTACCCGAATTATTTTCCGATGCATTTATAGGAATTGTTATTTCCGTAATTATTTATGCTGTCGGAGGCGGGCTGATAGAGGTTCTTATCAGTCCGATAATGGAAGCCTGCCCGACGGAAAATAAGGAAAAGGCAATGAGTTTGCTGCATTCCTTTTATTGCTGGGGACATATGGGTGTTGTGCTGATTTCTACTGCTTTTTTTGCACTTGCCGGAATTTCAAACTGGAAAATCCTTGCATTGATATGGGCAGCAATACCACTGCTCAATGCAGTTCTTTTTTCAAAAGCACCTATGTATTCCTTGAATTCCGAAGGTGAAAAAGGTCTTTCAATGAAAGAACTGTTTTCAAAAAAGATTTTTTGGTTTTTAATGCTTATGATGTTGTGCGCAGGTGCATCGGAGCAGGCAGTAAGTCAGTGGGCGTCAACCTTTGCAGAACAGGGGCTCGGCGTGAGCAAAACGGTTGGTGATCTTGCAGGACCTATGGCATTTGCAGCTCTTATGGGATTGTCAAGACTGATTTACGGCAGATATGGCGACAGATTGAATTTGAATAAATTTATGAAATACAGCTGTATTTTGTGTATAGTGTCATACCTTTGTATAGCACTTGTTCCGATACCTGTAATCAGTCTGATAGGATGTGCTGTTTGCGGTTTTTCAGTTGGTATTTTGTGGCCGGGAACCTTCAGTAAGGCCTCTGCCTCTATCAAAGGCGGTGGTACGGCATTGTTTGCCATGCTTGCGCTTGCGGGAGATTTGGGCTGCTCGGCAGGCCCGACTTTTGCAGGATTTGTATCAGGGCATTTTAATGACAGTTTGCAAATAGGAATATTGGCGGCAATTATTTTTCCTGTTTTAATGTTAATAGGTGTTTTTACATTCCCAAAAAAAATCTGAAAAAGATATTATTTCATAAAAAGGAGATTTATTATGGATACAAAAAATTTTAAATGGATGAATGAAAGTGCAGTTGAGAACGATGGAAATAAAATTGTAATTACAGCACCTCCAAAAACGGACTTTTTCAAAGGAAGTATCAGTGAATGTGAGGAGGGATTTTTGCCTGAAGTATTATGCAATGCACCGTTTTACTATACAGAAGTTGAAGGCGATTTTGTAATGAGAGCAAAGGTATCTCATGATTTTAAGGAAGTTTATGATGCATCATCCATTATGGTTATGAAGGATATGGATTGCTGGGCAAAAGCCTGTTTTGAGTATACGGATTTCGGTACGCATGCCGTAGTCAGTGTCGTTACAAACGGAGTTTCGGATGATGCAAACGGATGCAATTTAGACAGAGATACTGTTTGGCTTCAAATGTGCAGAGTGGGAAATGATTTTGCGTTTCATTACTCAACAGATGGCACGAATTTTTATATGATGCGCTATTTCACTCTTCCTGCCGATTTGACAATGAAAGTAGGACTACTGGCACAATCACCTCTCGGTGACGGCGGAAAGCGTATATATGAAAACTTATCTGTTGAGAAAAAGACGGTAAAGAATATTCGCAGCGGAAAGTAATTTCCGTAAATTTATATTTTACTATTCAATTTGTTACTGAAAAAGAGGTAGGGGTACTGCAAAATATGCAGGGCGTCCTACCTCTTTTTTGTTTCTTATTCGTTAACTGCTTTCTGTTCTTTTTGGTTTGCATATTCAGCTAATCTTTTTCTGTTTTGCTCAAACACTTCATCTACCATATGTGTGTAGATTTTAGCTGTTACTGATATATCTGAATGTCCCATAAGTTCTTTTGCAACATTGAGCGGTACGCCTGCGGCTTGGCAATCTGTACAGAAAGTGTGGCGGAGCAGATATGGTTCAAGGTCAGGTGCAAGCGTTGATTTCGTAATCTGATTTCTGTAAACTGTTGCACCATTAGCAATGTCCATTTCTCTGCAAAAATTGTGCCAAGCATGATAAAATGCGTTTTCATCAAGTGGGAGTTTGTGATTTTTAAATCTTACAAATACCCACTTATTGTTCTGCCCTTTTAACTTATGTTCAATAAGTGATGATTTCAACTGTGGTGGTATAGGTAACTTTCGACCTGTACCTGCCGCAGTTTTTGATTTTGTTACGGTTAACAAATCGTTAGTGAAATCAATATCTGCCCATTTTAAATTTCTTACCTCTATCGGTCTGAGTCCGCAGTAGAGCATTGTTAGTACCATTGTTCCTGCGTAATGAGTTTCTGCTGTTTTGAGTATCATCGCTCGTTCTTCGTCTGTAATAGGTCGTCTGCTGCCTTGTGTTACCTGTGGTAAGATAATATCTTCTGCCGGATTATCAGGAATTAATTTTTGTTTCTTTGCCTTTCTCATTATCCTACGCAAGGTCATTCTTAGTTTTGATACCATTGCTTTACTTTTGCCGACATATTGGTTCAGAAATCTTTGACAGTCATCTTCGTGTATGTCGCACAACTTGTACGATTTAAAGTAAGGTATTATGTGAGTATACACATAATTCTTGTAGTTATCTTTATTAACCTGACTGCAATCTGCATTCTTCACATTCAGTTCGTACCAGTTGTCAGCAAAATCTTTGAACAACATATCGGGGAATACACCTTTATGCTTTTCTGTTTCTTTCTGAATGTAGTAATCACGGATTTTATCATCCATAATCCTTCTGCATTCTTTTTCTGATTTTTTGGAACGAGCAGTGAGCACATCGTATTCACCTTGCTTGTTCTTAATTCTTTTCGTCATGCGATAACAGATGAAATTTCCGTTCTTATCGTATAGTTCATACATAAATTTAACTTCCATATTTTTATTTGTTGCTCTGTGGCAGTGACAACATTACCACAGAGACTTGTACAAGTCCAGCTAATATAGAGATTTTCTTTATTTATTTTGATTATACATAAATTCAAGTACATCAATGATAAAGTAACGCCTGACTCTACCAAAAGTTGCAGGCTCAAGGTTACTGCAAATCTCTCTTGTAGTGTCTTTGCATACACCAAGTATTTTAGAAATTTCACTGGCACTGAAAAGATATTGACCTTCCTGTGATGAAATATAGTTTGCCATTGATTTTAATTCTGCTTTTGTTTTCTTCATTTTTCCTCCTTACATAGACCAACCAAAGCCTTGATGTTGATCTTGATTATTGTATTCATTTCTGCAATGCATAAGCTGAGCTTTTGTAATTTTTAATCCATGAGCACGCATTTTCTCAATGATTTTATCAAGTTCAATATCTTCAATACCGCCGTCATAGTAATCTTCGTTCGGTTCAATTTGAGGTAGATTAGATAGCAAATCTATAATTGAACCCATTAATCCATCAGTGCAATTGCCTTTTTCAGGTGTCTGATAATCAAGTATGTTCTCTGCAAAAATTGAATTGCAGCCGCCTAAATCAAAATACATTTCAAGATTTTTCTTCAGTAACCTCTCATCAAACAGCTTTGCATCTCTACACCTATGACCTTCACTGTCTGTGTAAGTCATATATTTGTAGTCAGGATTAAATTTAATATCAATTCCGTGCACACTCATCTTCCAAATGAATTCTTCCATATCGCAGGATTCCTGCATCATTTTGATTGCCCAATATCTGATTTTCAATTTCCATTTTGGATTTTCATTCCGCCTTGTCTTTGCTTCTGTTATGATAAAACCGTTTTCTCTGCATAACTGATTTGAGTAATTTTTTATATCAAGCAAGTCTTGAGGTGATAAATCCATCTTCTTTCCGTCTTTGTAGCTCACTGAATTTATGATGAAATGATTGTGCATGTGTTTTTTATCAATGTGTGTTGCAACGAGAACTTGGAATTCAGAAAAGCAATGTTCAGCTATTTGCATACCGATTTCGTGGCACTTTTCGGGAGATATATCATCATCCTGAGCAAATGACTGTATCATATGGTAGTAAGTTCTGCCGCCTTGTTTATTGAAATTATTTCGCACCATTTCAAATTCATCATAACAACTTTCAGGCATACAGTCTTTACCGCTGATTAGTTTACCGAGTGTTTTCTCTTCGTTGCAGATATAGTCTATTCCTATACGAGTAGATATTTTTGCAGAGCTGAGTTTAATAATTGCCAAATACCAGCGACCTCCTTTCGCATTTCAGACAAGTCAACGGCAGAACACATACCACTGTTGACTGCACGAGTGAGTTGATTTAAGTTATTGCCTATTGCATTAAGCTCGTCTTGTATTCCACTCAATCCAGGAATAACTAAGATTTCTTTATCCAACGCACAGTCACGAAGATAGGGAGCAAGTGTATCATATTTGATGAATGCCTTATCTTCAATCATTCTCTTTTCTTCTTTTGTAACTCTGAAATTTAGAATTTCAGTTCGGTTATTTTCGTTTATATTTTTGTTCCTCCTTGTTGAATTGATAGGGGTTTGGGCTTAGCCCAAAGGCTTTGTCCGCTGCCATTTGGCGAGCGTAATACAAAGCCGAAACTCGCAGATACCGAACAGCTCTGCTGTTCGATGTGAAGCTATTTAACCTGCTTAAAATAATAAACTGCAAAACCTCTAAAAATAGGCTAACAATCGTTTCCACAAACGGCTTGTATTTACTTTTGAGTATGATTTCGGTTAGTGACTTTCCCGAAATGTAAACTCTCCAAATTCTGCCGACAGTTTTGCGACAGGGCTTTCTTTTTTCTCTTGACGAGGTTTTTATTACGAACTTGCGAGTAACAAGGTTCTGACGAAGTCAGGTTCTTATATTGTTTGTCATCATATTTTAAGGTAGGGGTACATTAAATTCTGTTGACCGTATAGATGTTGCTTTGCTGCACATTATCACGGTATCTTTCAGAAATATCAATGTAGCCTTTTTCTCTTAGTGATGACAATGCCTTGCGACAAGTTGTATCGCAGATGCCGCAGTAGTGAGCAATGTTTGGAACAGACCAGTAGCTCTGATTCTTCTTGTCTTTAGCTTTGGTTAAGAAACTGTACACCACAAATTCATTCGGTGTAAGACCTTCTTCAAATATTTTATTTGGCAGTATAAAATAATTTCCGTTAATATTATCAGACCTCCTTTCCTAATTTTTATAGATTTCAAAATGCTAAATGACAAAATAAAAGTCGGGCATTGAAACCTACACATACTTTTACACAGACTACTCCCTTGTTTGAGAAATTACTATGTAAATATGTATTCGTTTCAATGCCCGACTTAATATCCGTATCGTACATTAAACTTAAAAAATTAGTTTTAACTTTTAGTTAAACTATAAATAAATAAAAAATATTCAATTGTAATGTATAATGTTGACTTCCTTTGCCAACACTATTTAGTTTAGCAAAATTTTACAGCGTTGTCAATAAAATAAATTCAGCAAACCAAATTATCTTTGAGCATTATATTAGTGAAATTCATTTTTATTTAAGTTGATTTAATAGGTTGAATGTGATAATATAATAATGGTTTATAATATGTGATTTTGGGGGTGTGCTTTTGATTAATTACTATTTACTTAATCGCTTTTTTACACAAAACACATTTTCAGAACTAATATATTCTAAAAATCAAAATGGAATATTTAATAGGACAGTTGAAAAATATATTCAAAATCCAAATCAAAAAACAAATGTAGAAGTTATTGATGAGTGTTATGATTATCTAATACGAGAATATCAAAATGAATATTTTTATAAGAATACAATTTTAAACAAATTATTATTAGGTGTACATAGTATTAATACTACATCTGCGTTATCAGAATTTGCTGTATCAAAGTCCAAAGCTGATTTTATTTTAATTAACGGAAAAGCTATAGTATACGAGATAAAAACCGGATTGGACAATTTCGATCGCTTAGAAACACAATTAAATGATTATTATAAAGCATTTAAATATGTTTATGTTGTCACGGATGAAGAGAACTATTATCCGTTATATAGATTTATAAAACATAAAAATCCATGTGTAGGTATATACGTATTAACTAAAAGGAATACTCTTAGCCACAGGAAAGAAGCGGTTGAAAAAAATGGATTATTGGATTATGAAACTATTTTTAAAACTTTAAGAAAACGTGAATTTGAAGAAATAATTTTAAACTATTATAGTGATTTGCCAAATATTCCAGCAGCATACTATTATAGAGAGTGTTTGAACCTATTGCGTAAAATCCCTATTGATAGTCTTTATAGTGAATATTTAAAAGTTTTAAAAAAGCGAAATAAATCAAATGCAGAAGCTATTGTAGATATTCCATACTCAATTCGGAGTTTAATCTATTTTTCGAATTTTAATAGGCAAGAAATAATTAGACTTAATGATAAATTACAAGAAAGGTTTGGTGCATAATTATGTATTTCCCATACTTAAGAGGCAGACAGTTTGAGTTGCTTGCAATCAGGGAATTAATGAAGGCTAATAAACTTTCAGAGAATGTAATTCCTATAATTGAACCAGTTAAATTCACATCAACACTATCCTCTACAATAGAAACCTTCAAAAACACCAATAATAAACTTGCGATTATTTCAAATCCAGAAGTTGGAGATTGTTTTTCAGAACTCAGTTTAGACGAAAAAAAAGATAAAGTTGATGCTTTTCAAGATGTTTCTAAAATATCTAATGTTATTTGGGCATACTTAATAAATTCTCGAATTTCTTCACATATTAAATCTAAAATTGAAAATAAAGAATTTAATAATGAAATAATGGCAATTTGCTTAAATGAAGATAATGTGGTGGATTATTTGGAAACATTTAATATATTTAAGCCTAATTATAGTGTAATTCCGTATGACCCAGCATTTAGGGATATACGAGATAATCGTGTTCAAATTGCAGATAGATTTAAAAAGAAAAAGAGAAATTCTGAATATGATACTGATGGCGATGAGCCATTTTCAAAGGATCATCTTTATTACAGAGAGGATAATTATATTGGGTTTTCTGATTATTCTATAATTGGTAATGAATATTCTGATTCAGGTTTTGCTCCGTATGCTGTTGCTATTCATATTGTGTTTTTTAAGGATAATGCCTTAAGAATCAAACACTTTGTTTCTGACTCAAATGATGATATATCTGACCCTGCTAATAAATTTCATGAAGCTGTTGGAAAATTAGTTGAATGGAATAAAATAGAGCAACTTAACACTATTGGTATACAGCAATTTGAAGAATACTATAAAACAGGAGCGTACCCTGGATTGGGAGTTGCTAAAAAACTATCAATAATGCACCATCTTGAAATAATGGGAGAATATTTGGATAAGCAATGAGATTTTGTGAAAATTGTTTTATTGACCCAGAAATAAAATCTACTTTGAGTTCCTTGGGTATAAAAGAAAAGAGCCGTGGGAAGTGTCCAATATGCAATAAAAATCATGTTTATATATATGATACAGATAAAGCGCATGACATAACTATTAATTCGTATTTGGAAGATTTGATATCGGTTTATAAGGTTGAATCTGAATTACCAAAGAATTTTCCGTCTTCTGAGATTAGGAAGTTGTCAGAGGATATAAAAACTAACTGGCGAATTTTTAATCCTATTATTTCAAATGATAATATTGAAAATATTATTCGAGAAACAGTTATTAAAGATGGTGATGTTTTAGAAAAATATTTATCTGAAAAAGTGGGGTTGTTTGTATTATATGATAATGAATATGTAAAAAAATTTTCAATACTAAAAAATGGAGATTGGGATCAGTTTGTAGAAGAACTAAAATTTGTTAATAGATTTCATTCTAACTACATAAATATTGATAATTTGCAAAATCTTTGTAAATTAGTTACAAGGGTTGAGCCTAAAGGAAAAGAATTTTATAGGTGTAGAATTATTAACAATAATAAAAAATTATCATGTAAAAAGATGGGTGCGCCGCCGCAAGGTATTTCTTTGGATGGTCGTGCAAATTCTTTTGGAATAAGCAGATTATATTTAGCATCTGACAAATATACAGCAATAGGCGAAGTTAGAAGTGGTGCATTTGATAATGTTTGCGTAGGAAAATTTGTTATTGATGAAGATATTTATGTTGTAGATTTGGATATATTAAATGAAGTGAGTCCGTTTACCGCAGCGGATATATCTTTATATGCCACAAATATCAAAATTCTTAATAAGATTAATTATGAAGTATCTAAAGTTATAAGTGCAAATGATAATAGAATAGATTATATTCCAGCGCAGTTTATTACTGATACTATACAAGCTATGAAAGATTCTGATGGTAATCCTTTATATGATGGTATTAAGTATACAAGTACAATGAAACCAGGAACATATAATCTTGCGATTTTTAATGTAGATAAAGCACATTGTAAAAGAGTTTATCATTATCAAATAAAGGAAGTATTTTATGAAACCAAAAGAAGTTCATTGTGATTATTTGTAAAAATAATTATGTGAGAGATTTTTGGGAGACTTAAAAGTGAAAATATGGCTTGAAATGGCGCGTTTCAAAAAGTGATTTTTACACTCTGACTCCGTCATTTAAGGTTCGAATCCTTATACCTCTGCCACAGGCTTGGAATTTAGATGTTCCAAGCCTTTTTTCTATACAAAATAGGCTCAAATAGTCCGAAATCGCCCTCAATCTTTTGTGGATTTAAGGATGATTTTTTCTTTTCTGTTTTGTTGAGATTTTTTGGGAGACTTTTAGAGACCTAAAATTCCAAATTTTCAAAACCTACCGAGAGCGATTGTGGGCGTTTAGGTGAGAGACTTTCGAGAGATATATCATATTGAAATCATTATTTTATATAGTATAATATTAGTTGGAATTTTGTGTTGGGGTTGAAAAAATGTTAAATTGCTTGTTAGTGGGTTTGGGTGGATTTATTGGTGCTGTATTAAGATATTTGATAAGCTTGATACCGATTAAGAATCCTGAATCATTTCCGATTAATACTTTTATTATAAATATTATTGGTGCATTTGCTATTGGATGTATAGCTTTTGCTGTATCAAAAAATGAGAATATTGATCCTAAATTATTACTCTTTTTAAGAGTTGGAATATGTGGTGGTTTTACAACCTTTTCTACATTCTCTCTTGAAACAGCAGAACTTATAAAAGGCGGTTCAGTTTTGACTGCTGTCATTTATGTTATCTTCAGTATTGTAGTTGGAGTTTTAGCAGTAATGCTGCCACAGTTAGGGCTGAAATAATTGTTCTTAGTATTGTTTATTGTTCGTCACCAAAATTTGAGGTGGGGGGTACTGTATATTTTGCAGTACCCCTGCTTTTTTATTGCAGTGTTAACACAGGCTTAACATACTTCTGCTTTCACAATTAACATACAAAGAATTATACTCTAAGTGTACTGAGGTACAGAAAATTATGGAGGATAATATTATGAAAAAAACAATTATCGCAGTAATCGGAGTATTGGTAAGTATGTGTTTGATTATCGGAATTTTTGCAGGATGTAATGCTGCAAAAGATAGCAAAGAATCAGCACAAACGGTATCAACAGACGGCTCAACATCTATGGAAAAGGTAATCGGCTATCTCAGTGAATCCTATATGGCAGACAATAAGAATGTTACGGTTACCTACAATCCGACCGGTTCGGGTGCAGGCATTCAGGCAGTTGCTGAAGGCAGATGTGATATCGGTCTTGCGAGCCGTAATCTAAAGGATGAGGAGAAAGCAAATCTCGATGAAACTGTTGTTGCGATTGACGGCATTGCTGTTATTGTAAACAAGGAAAATCCTGTTACAGATTTAACGATTGAGCAGATTGCCGCCGTTTATAAAGGCGAAATCACAAACTGGAAAGAGCTTGGCGGAGCAGATGCACCGATTGTTTTAATCGGCAGAGAAGCAGCATCAGGTACAAGAGACGGCTTTGAGTCCATAACAGGGACAGAAGATTTGTGCAAATATTCTCAGGAATTAACCTCAACAGGTGATGTTGTGCAGACAGTTTCATCAAACCCGAATGCTATCGGTTATGCATCCCTTGCATCGGTAGGCGATACAGTAAAAGCAATCAAGGTTGAGGGTGTAATACCAACAACCGAAACTATTCAGAACGGAGAATACAAAATTCAGCGCAATTTTGTTTTTGTTACAAGAGCAAATGAAAAATTAAGCGAATCCGCACAGGCTTTCTTTGATTTTGCAGTAAACGGTCAGGCAGATGATTTGATTGTTAAGGCAGGAGCAGTTCCTGTAAAAAGATAAGGTATTGTAATGAAAAATATAAAAAACACAGTAAATGCAATTGAAAAAACAGTTAAGTGTGTATTCACTGTATGCGGTTTTATTGTTATCGGATTTGTAGTGCTGATAACAGTGTTTCTCATTATTAACGGCTTGCCTGCTATAAAAGAAATAGGTTTTGCAGATTTCTTTTTCAACACAAAATGGGCGTCCACTGCAGAGCCTGCATCATATGGAATACTGCCGTTTATAATGACCTCGGTTTACGGAACATTAGGTGCAGTGATTATAGGTGTACCGATAGGCATACTGTGTGCAGTATTTATTTCAAAAACAGCACCGCCGAAAATCGCAAAGACAGTCAGCAGTGCAGTGGATTTATTGTCAGGTATACCGTCTGTTGTTTATGGACTTCTTGGTATGATTATCATTGTACCTTTAGTCAGAAAAGCGTTTAATATACCCGACGGAGCAACTTTGTTTTCGGCAATTCTTGTGCTTGCCGTTATGATTCTGCCGTCTGTTATTTCTGTATCGGTAACAGCAATATGTGCCGTGCCGAAGGAATATGAAGAGGCGTCTCTGGCACTTGGCGCAGCTAAGACAGAAACGGTTTTCAAGGTTACGCTTCCTGCGGCTAAAAGCGGAATTGTTACAGCCGTTGTTCTCGGAATCGGCAGAGCAATCGGTGAGGCAATGGCAGTTATGATGGTGGCAGGCAATGTGGCAAATATGCCGAGTCTGTTCAAAAGCGTACGCTTTCTTACAACGGCGGTGGCAAGCGAAATGTCTTATTCATCAGGCTTGCAAAGGCAGGCATTGTTTTCTATCGCACTAATCTTGTTTATCTTCATAATGGCAATAAACATTATTCTTAATCTAACTGTAAAAAGAAATAAGGAGTAAGCAGAATGAATGATAAAATATCTAAAAAAAGAAAAGCTAAGATTACTCTGCTGAATGCCTTTGTTTATCTTTCTACAGGCATAATTATTTTAATGCTGATTGGCATAATTGGATATGTTTTTTATAGAGGCCTGTCGAATCTTTCCTTTGACTTTTTAACATCAACACCAAGTTTAATTAAAGATACAGCCGGCATTTTACCGAATATTTTCAATACGGTTTACATCATTTTGATGACGCTTGTTATCGTTCTTCCGATTGGTGTTGGTGCTGCAATTTATCTGAATGAATATGCAAAGAATAAAAGGTTTGTCAGAGTCATAGAGCTTGCAACGGAAACCCTGTCAGGCATACCGTCAATCATTTACGGCTTGGTGGGAATGCTGATATTTGTTCAGTTTTGTTCGCTAGGAACAAGCCTTATTGCAGGTGCATTAACACTTGTTATTATGACGTTGCCTACGATTATCAGAACAACACAGGAAAGCCTGAAAACAATTCCGAACAGCTATCGTGAAGGCTCCCTTGCTCTCGGTGCAGGAAAGTGGCATATGATTCGCACGGTTGTTCTGCCGAGTGCGGTTGACGGAATTGTAACAGGATGTATTTTATCTGTCGGCAGAATCATCGGCGAAAGTGCCGCATTATTGTTCACAGCAGGAATGGCAAACAACTTGTTTTACATATTTGAAAGTTTTCTGCCTGAAAAAGCAGGCTCAACACTGACTGTAGCACTTTATGTTTATGCGAAAGAACGCGGTGAATTTGATATTGCATTTGCAATAGCGGTAATCCTTATGGTGCTTACATTTATTATCAACTTATCAGCAAAACTTGCAGGAAAAGCACTCAGAAAGCGAAAGGAAAAATAATGGCAAATATGATTAAAACAGAAAATCTGAATCTGTGGTATGGTGAAAATCAAGCTTTAAAAAATATAAATATAGAAATTTCCGAAAAAAAGATTACTGCACTTATCGGACCGTCAGGCTGCGGTAAATCTACCTTTTTGAAAACGCTGAATCGTATGAATGATTTGGTAGACGGATGCAGAATTGACGGAAAAATATGGATTAACAATCAGGATATTTACAATAATATTGATGTGAATATGCTCAGAAAAAACGTAGGTATGGTGTTTCAAAAGCCGAATCCGTTTCCTATGAGCATTTATGACAACATTGCATACGGACCGAGAATACACGGAATCAAGTCCAAATTCAAGCTGGATGAGATTGTTGAGCGTTCCCTGAAGCAGGCGGCAATATGGGATGAATGCAAAGACCGCTTAAAAAAGAGCGCTCTCAGTATGAGCGGCGGTCAGCAGCAAAGGCTCTGTATCGCAAGAGCATTGGCAGTTGAGCCGAAAATACTCCTTATGGATGAGCCGACTTCAGCGCTTGACCCTATTTCAACATCTAAGATTGAAGATTTGGCACTCAAGCTGAAAAAGGATTATACTATCATTATCGTTACGCACAATATGCAGCAGGCAATGAGAATTGCCGATAAAACAGCATTTTTCCTGCTCGGAGAAATGGTTGAATATAATCATACCGATATTATTTTTAATAATCCTAAAAGTGAAAAAACAAGGGATTATATTAACGGAAGATTTGGTTGATTTTCTATTGCTTAACAACGGTTATCGTTTTATAATGAAAACAGAACAGAAACAGAGGTGATTTGTATGATATTTATTCTTGAAGATGATGACAATATCCGCAAGCTTGTTTGCTATGCTTTAAGCAAAGAGGGATATGGTGCTGAAGGTTTTGATAAGCCGTCACTGTTTTGGAAAAGAATGGATGATGCATTACCTCAGCTTATTCTTCTTGATATTATGCTTCCCGAAGAGGACGGACTGTCTGTTTTAAAGAAATTGCAAAGCAATAAAAAATACGAGAACATTCCTGTTATTATGATAACGGCAAAAAACAGCGAGTTTGATAAGGCAACAGGTCTTGATCTCGGTGCAGATGATTATATTGCAAAGCCCTTTGGTATGGTTGAGTTTGTGTCAAGAGTTCGTGCCGTTCTGCGCCGTTATGAAAAAACAAAAAATAAAAACAGTATATTTGAAATCGGCAAATTATATGTTGATTTTGAAAAGCATATTATTAAGGTTTCAGGCGAAGCAATAGAGCTTTCTTATAAGGAATACAAGCTTTTGTCTGTACTCTTAGAGGCTGACGGCAAGGTTGTAACAAGGGATGAGTTGCTGCAAAAGGTGTGGGGTGAGTTTTATGAAGAATCACGCACACTTGATGTTCATATCAGAAAATTGAGAGTAAAACTGAAGGTGGCAGGAAATTATATAAAAACAGTTAAAAATATCGGTTATCAGTTTATGGGAGATACGAATGAATAAAAAAATATTTCGCTCAAGTGTGGCGGTAGCGTTGGTTGTTCTGCTGTCAAGCATTGTGCTGATTATGGGAATACTTTTTCAGTATTTTGAAAATCAACTGCAAAGCGAGCTTGAAAGTGAGGCTAATTATATTGCTTACGCTGTTGAAAATCAAGGACTTGATTATATTGAAAATTTTACTGACAGTGATAAGCGTATAACACTGATTTCACCTGACGGTGATGTTATTGCTGACACCTCTGCCGATGAATCAAAGCTTGATGATCATTCAGACAGACAAGAGGTTGCGGATGCTATGAAAAACGGACAGGGTACAAGCATCCGTTATTCCGGCACACTTGCAGAAAAAACAGTTTATTATGCAATGAAAATGAATGACGGCAACATACTGCGTGTTTCAACAACACAGTACACGGTTGTAACAATCTTAATAAGCCTGCTTCAGCCGATACTGATTGTTTTTGTTGTTGCAATTGCAGTATCGTTTATAATGGCACAAAGGATTTCAAAATCAATCATCAAACCAATCAATGCGCTTGATTTGGATAATCCGTCAAATAATGAGCCGTATGACGAGCTTGCTCCGCTGCTCAGAAAAATCTCAAAGCAAAAGCGAACGATTGAAAAGCAGATTAAAAATGCTGAAAAAAAGCAAGAAGAATTCAGGCTGATTACCGAGAATATGAAGGAAGGATTTATCGTTGTTGATAAGCAAATGAACCTTTTGACATATAATCGTGCTGCCTTGAAACTGCTTGACATTGACAAAATCACCTCTGAAAAAATGCTGACGGATTGTGATGACAATTTGCTTTTTGCCATAGAAAAGGCTTTGACAGGAGAGCGTGAAAAAAGTGATTTAACATTTAATAACAGTCACTACAGGCTGATCGCAAATCCTGTTTTGGAAGAAAACATCGTTATCGGTGCAGTGATTATTATTATGGATGTAACCGAAAGTGTTCAGCGTGAGCAGTTAAGGCAGGAGTTTACCTCCAATGTTTCTCACGAATTAAAAACACCGCTCACATCCATATCAGGCTTTGCCGAAATGATGAAAAGCGGTGATACACCTGATTCTGTTGTAAAGGATTTTTCATCATCAATCTATGAAGAAGCCCAAAGGCTTATCACACTTGTAAATGATATTATTAAAATATCTGAACTTGATGAAAAAAAAGATAAGGCGGATATGGAAGAAGTTGATTTGTTTGAACTGTCATCCGATATCATCAGCAGATTAGAGCCTGTTGCAGTCAAAAGAAACATCTGTCTTAATCTGATTGGTGAAAGTACTGTTCTTTTGGGAAATGAAAAAATACTTGATGAAATGATATATAATCTCTGCGATAATGCAATTAAGTATAATGCGGATAACGGAACAGTTGATGTTATACTAAACGAAAGCAGTAAGCATATAAAGCTGACTGTAAGAGATACAGGCATCGGCATACCTCAGTCAGAGCAGGAACGCATATTTGAACGTTTTTACCGTGTTGATAAAAGTCATTCAAAAACCATCGGAGGAACAGGCTTGGGACTTTCAATCGTTAAACATGCCGCAATTTATCATAATGCTGAAATCAAAGTAAAAAGCGAACTCGATAAAGGCACATCAATAACAGTAATGTTTAATAAATAGAATGAGTTAAGAAAGGCAGGAAACTCTATATTTCCTGCCTTTTAATTTGTTATATATTAACTGCTTTTTGTTCTTTTTGATTAGCGTATTCTGCTAATCGTTTTCTGTTTTGTTCGAATACCTCATCTACCATGTGAGTGTAGATTTTAGCAGTTACAGAAATATCACTGTGTCCCATAAGTTCTTTTGCAACATTCAGTGGTACACCTGCGGCTTGGCAATCAGTACAGAATGTGTGTCGGAGTAGGTAAGGTTCTAAATCTTCTGCTAATGTTGATTCAATGATTTGATTTGTGTATACACAAGCTGATGATGCTAACGAGTTACAGGAAGAATTTAAGGCATTAAATCAGGATAGCAGAGATTGATGCAGAATGGCAAAAAGTCATTAATGCAACAACTACTGAAAATGAGAATGACGATAACAGAGAGGCAGTAATGGAAAAACTGCTTACCGACAAAAATCAGTTAAAAAAGCAGCTTGAAGAAATAAAACTCTTAAAGAAAAACAAAGAGCTAACTATATCAAGACTTGATGAAATTTATTCAACAATTGATTTGCTCCGAAACCATCCGCTTACTTATGACGACCAAATTGTCAGAGAGATATTAGAATGTGTGATTGTAGAATCTAAAGACAGAATTAAGGTTGTTTTTAAGGGTGGAGTTGAAATGGTAGTTTATCTTCCAAACTAAATAATTACAACAATGTTCATATTATA